>JAEEGL014768276.1_pt1 | contig 65002 bp, 44 predicted proteins | sample 9134231 | NCBI WGS metagenome assembly JAEEGL01 (sample SAMN16246548, study PRJNA631951) | gut metagenome | biome: gut microbiome; feature: rumen; material: fiber-attached | host: Bos | place: Iran: Karaj | collected 2018-10
CCAATAGTCAATACCGTCAATTTTGGTGGCTATGGAGCGGGTGTTCACCTCTTCCCATTCCGAACAGAGAAGTTAAGCCCCGCATCGCCGATGATACTGCGCTTGTTCGTGGAAAAGTAGGTCGCCGCCAATCTTTTATAAGGGAGTCATTTTTTTGGCTCCCTTTTTTTATCCAACATTACCTGGCATTTTTTTTATTTAAATTTTTTTTCAATGAATAAAATATCTCGCCTTTTTTCCTCCTTTGTGGCCGCTATCTTATTGTTTTGTGCTTGTAGCAAAGATGACGACTATTTTACAGCTGTCATTCAAAACTATAATGATTCTAAAGATTATATATCATCTTCTACTGTCTTTTGGAGTAATGGCGACCTAGTCCGTATAAACAATACGGTCTGTGTTGTTTCTGTCGATGAATCTGATAACAATAAGGCAACTATTCATTCTACTGACGTCACCCCTTATGGCGAGAGATATTATGCTTCTTATCCAGTTGATATTACCAATATTAGACCTGACGGTTCCGTTGTGATCGACCTTCCTCGTCGAGAGAATTATTCTGTGTCTGGTGGTTATCAAGTACTTCATAGTGTTATGGCTGCCGCCTCTACCGACAAGCATTTGGAGTTTGAAAATCTTTGTGCTCTTTTGCATTTCAGAGTTAATGCTTCTGGCTCTGGTATTGGCGCAAATCTGTGTGCCATTGAGGTTAGTTCTAATCAATCACTATCTGGAACATTTGTGGCATCTCATTCCTGTAGTGGATGGAATGTCACTTCGCCATCTGGAACAAATGACACTATTCGTACATTATATTTCGCATCTCCGGTCTCTTTGTCGTCAGATGTTAAGGATTTTTATCTTATTGTGCCGCCTGTGACAGGAATTACTAAATTTAGATTGCGTTATATTATGGAAGATGCTTCATCTAATGTCGTCGTTTTTGATAAGAAAAACGTTGGTTCAGGAAGTACTGATTTCGTCAAAGGCTATTTATACACATTTGAACAACATACATTTAATGGATCACAACTGCAAGTCTCAGGAGGTGCTAGTATAGAACCATTGGTGATGACAGGGTCTGCCTCACAACCTATGCTTGTCTCATCTGAATCAACTTGGGATATTGTTAAGAATTCAGGTGCATTATCAAACAGTTATAAATATATTACGCTTGTAAACGATATTACTGTTAGTAGCAGCGTCAGCACACTACGTGCTAAAATTGATGGTAATGGACACACTGTTACTCTTTCCAACCCCGAAACTCCTATGTTCAATTCTATAAATGGCGGTACTGTTCGTAACCTTATTTTGGATGCTTCACACGAGGCTTCGCCTACACCTATAGTCGAGAATTCGGATCGTATATTCGGGACTTTATCATATAAGGCAACAGAAGGTTCAATTATTGATAATTGCGTTAATCGTGTCGATTTCACTTGCACAATTGGCAATTACCAAGGTTATGTTGGAGGTTTGTTGGGCAAAGCAGATAGGGCTGCTATAACTAACTGTCGCAACGAAGGAAATATTTCTTCAGACGGAAGTAAAATAGGCGGTATTGTAGGCTATTTTTCAAATTTCTCATCTATTAGTGGCTGTATTAATATAGGTGATATCAATTTTACATCAGGACAAGGATACTCAAGGGAAATATCTTGTGGAGGCATTGTAGGCTACTTGCAAGGCTCTGACACAATAAAAAATTGCCGTAATGAAGGTGACATTAGACTATCTGGATACAATGGCAGCAATACATTCATTGGTGGTGTTGTTGGCAACACTACTGGCAATATAAGTTGTTGTAGTAATCATGGTGAGATAATATGCTCTCAGAACTCGAATAATGATAAATATATTGGTGGTGTTCTTGGTAATAATACCAGAACTGATTCCTTTTTCAGAAAAATGATTAATTGTTACAACGAGGGGGGTATATCTATAAGCGATGGTGTGACAAGGGTAAATGCTGGAGGTCTTTTAGGATGTGCTCAGCGTATGTGTATTAGTAACAGCTATGCATTCTGTGATATCAGAGCCAACAAGGTTGCAGGAATAGCCGGTGACGGAGCTAACATCTTTATCAGCGATACTATCTCCAACTGCTATTTTTATGGCACTCTTTCTGGTAATAATACTTATGGTATTGCTGGTATTTCCTTAGGTGCTAATGACCATTTTATTATACATCATTGCTATTATCCTTCGGGATTATCTTTGTGTGGCACTTATGGTCAGGACAATGGCAATAATGCACAACTTTCTGCTCCATGCGATATTGATGGTGGTGGGAAATTGGTTGACAGACTCAATGCTGGTAGACCATATAATGGTAAGACATGGGTTGAGTCGGATGGTCATGTGACATTTGGGAATTGATTGTCATGTTTTAATTATCATTAGTTTAACCTTATTATTTAAAAAAAATGAGAAAGTTTTTTGTTTTTTTATTTGTTGCTTTTGTTGCTTTGACTTTGTCATCATGTAAAGATGACAGCATTCCTACTGATATATTACAAGGACGATGGGTGCTGCTGGCTAATACAAAGGGTAATGCATTAGTCCTCGATTTTAATGGCGATGAAGTAGAAGTTAAAAATGGTGCATGGGAGTATCGCCCCTTTACAAGTGACTATGTATGGGCTTTCTATCTGGATCGTGATTCGATACTGCATCTGTCTCGCTATGTCGGTAGTGATGATGATGGCAGCGATTATGAGTATCTCGACTTTGACCTATCTATGAGTGATAATAATCAGAGGATGACTCTTTATTATGATCCTCTTCTGGGTTCAGTACGCCATTTTACATTTATGAAGCGTAATTAGATCAGTTGTGTTTAATGAAAAGAACAGGGCGGTACCTTTATTGAGTTACCGCCCTTGATATTTATAGAATTAGGTGAAGAATTAGCTACATTTGCTCCATCCGCAGTTGGTGCAATGTTTGCATCCGCCACTGTAAACCACACTCTTCTGACCGCAATCGGGACATACCTCATCGGTAGCAGTGCCATCTTTAATGTAACGGCGCAACGCGCGGGCTACACCATTTTTCCAAGTTGTAATGGAGTCGACATCGAAATTGAGTTTTGAGATTAGGTCTACAACGTTGGGTATAGGCATACCATGACGGAGGATGCCGCTGATGAGTTTGGCATAGTTCCAATACTCTTGCTTGAAGGTACGGGACAGACCTTCGATGGTTACTTTGTATCCGTCGGGATCGAGGAATTGGAAATCATAGCGAGCATGTTCGTCGCCGGGTTCTTTGGTTCTCACAACCCATCCTTTTTCTACGCTTTGAGGAAGCAAGAAGCTAGAGGCACGGCCCGTGAATATTTCATAGGGGCGACCATCATACATACCTACTACAGCAATCCAGTCTTCCTTGTTGTTTTTGAAACGCACAATTTCCGCTTCGAGTTTTTTGGGACGTTTGGGTGCTTTTGTCTCTCCAAAATGTTGGGTATTGTTCTCGTCGGTGCTAACCAAGACACCATGACGGCTGCCATCACGATATATGGTACAACCTTTGCAGCCCGATTTCCATGCTGTCTCGTAAATCTCACGAACGGTTTCTTTGGAAGTCTCTTTTGGTATGTTGACTGTTACGCTGATAGAGTGGTCTACCCATTTCTGTATGGCGCCTTGCATTTTGACTTTGTTAACCCAGTCGATGTCTGCTGAAGTGGCTTTGTTGTAGGGCGATTTCTCAATCACTTTTTGCAATTCGGCATCCTTCATGGATAAAACTTCATCGACATTGTATCCGTTAATTTTAAGCCAGTCGATAAATTTTGGGTGGAATACATTGTATTCTTCAAACCAGTCACCGCTTTGGTCTTGAATGACCTTATGTTTGGATGTGTCTTTGTCGTTGGGATTAATTTTTTTGCGACGTTTATAGGAAACGAGGAATACTGGTTCGATGCCAGAAGTTGTTTGAGTGCAGATACTTACGGTGCCGGTAGGAGCAATGGTTAGCAAGGCTATGTTGCGGCGACCATATGTGAGCATTTCTTTGTACATCTCAGGGTTAGCTTCGGCAAGACGTTGTATGAAGGGGTTAAGTTTTTCACGGTTTGCGTCGAAAATTGGGAAACAGCCACGTTCCTTGGCCATTGTTACCGAGCTACTATAGGCTGTACATGCCAGAGTGCGTTGAACGTCGACAGCTTTGGCGGTAGCTTCTTCGCTGCCATATTGCAGACCAAGAGCTGCCAGCATGTCGCCCTCAGCGGTAATACCGAAACCTGTGCGGCGGCCTTCAAGACACTTCATCTTTATGTTGAGCCAAAGGTTCTTTTCAACGCTCTTGATTTCATCGCTCTCTGGATCTGATTCAATCTTGTTGATGATTTTCTCAACCTTTTCCAACTCTAGGTCGATAAGGTCGTCCATAAGGCGTTGTCCCATGGTGACATGCTTACGGAATAAGTCATAGTCGAATTCCGCCTTGTCTGTAAAAGGATTGCGAACATAGCTGTAGAGGTTGATTGCCAGCAGACGGCAACTGTCGTATGGGCAAAGAGGTATTTCACCGCATGGATTGGTGCTGACGGTGCGATATCCGAAATCGGCATAGCAGTCTGGTACAGATTCGCGGATGATAGTGTCCCAGAAAAGGACTCCGGGTTCGGCACTGCTCCATGCATTGGATATGATTTTGTTCCAGAGAGTGCGAGCATCAATCTCTTTAGTTACCAATGGCTCTTTTGCATCAATTGGGTATTGCTGAACGAATGGGCGACCATCCATTACGCATTGCATGAATTCATCGGTGATTTTGACAGAGACATTGGCACCAGTGATTTTACCTTGTTCCAACTTAGCGTCGATGAAATTTTCAGCGTCGGGATGTTTGATTGATATGGAGAGCATAAGAGCGCCTCTGCGACCACCTTGAGCAACCTCGCGAGTGGTATTGGAGTAGCGCTCCATAAAAGGTACAATGCCTGTAGATGTCAGAGCGCTGTTTTTTACGGGACTGCCACCAGGGCGAATGTGGCTTAGATCGTGTCCTACACCGCCACGACGTTTCATGAGCTGGACCTGCTCCTGATCTATTTTCATTATGCCTCCATAGGAGTCGCTGTTGCCGCTGTTGCCTATGACAAAACAGTTGGATAGCGACACGACCTGAAAATTGTTGCCAATACCGGACATTGGGCTTCCTTGAGGAATGATATAGCGGAAGTCTTTCAACAAGCCATAAATGTCATCTTCGCTCATAGGATTGGGATATTTGCTTTCTATACGTGCAAATTCTTTGGCCAAACGGTGATGCATCATGTCGGGGTTTAGTTCGTAGATTTTGTCCCCATCGCGAAGTGCGTATTTGTTCATCCAAACATTGGCAGCCAGTTCGTCGCCATGGAAATACTCTATTGACGACTTCATGATTTCCTCAGGTGTGTAGACTCTGAGTGTGTCCACTTTTTTGCGGTCCATAATAGGTGTACTTACTTTCTTTTCAATGAATGATGTGTTTTTGGCTTCGGGCTGTTGCAATGATGTGCTATTGTCGGTTGTTTTTGTGTCTGTGCTATCGTTGTTTTGTTTGCGAGTTTTACTAGCACGCCGTTTCTGACCATTGTCCGATGGTGTTGTCGACGATATGTCTTCAAAATTCAAAAATAGCTCATTAGCTCCCATACTATGAAAGATATTTATTACACAATTACAAAACCTTATGCACATTGCCCATGCATAATTTTCGAATGCTAAGATACACATTCAGTATGTTTTGGTACTAGGTGTCTCTTATATACTTATTAACAAAATTTTAACACGATTGATAATCAGATAGTATGTTGTTGATAATAAAAAAGAGGCCTTCAATTGGGCCTCTTTTTTATCTTGTGGTATTGAATCATTATTTAACTACCATTTTTTTCATTGTCTGACCGGTTATGCCATACATATAGATACCTTTGGGTAGGTTGGATACATCAATATTTAAAGTTCCTTCGGTAGCATTAATGGTGACGGTATGTACAATACGACCACTCATGTCGGCAATAATCATTGTGTTGCCCTCGATGGCATTGGTGTAGTTTATTTTTACATTGTCACATACGGGGTTAGGATAGGCAGAGAGAGTGGTCTTGGTGTTTGCTGTGATTATTCCGGCAGTGGGAGTCTCCACTGAAATGAATATCGAGGCAGAAATATTGCTATTTGCTGTGTCACGAATAGTCATTTTAAAAATTCCTAAATCTTGAGATGCAGGCATTTCAAAAACGAAGTGGCAGTCACTATAATCCTGTCCGTTGTAAAGACGGAAAGGGGCTGAATTCATTCCTACCATGCAGCTTAGTCCTGTGCAGACTTGAGTAAGCTCAATGGCACTGTTGTTTGTCTTAGTATTGGAGATCCTGGCAACAATATATTCGTTGTCACCGTCATAGCGAAAAGTTGGATAGAGTTCGAGTACATCGCTTGTGGCCTTGACTTTTAGTGTGTCATTGTTAGAATAAGAGGTTCCGTTGTAGGAAACTGTGATGGTCTGGGCTTGTGCAAATAAAGCGCAACTTATTGCTAATGCAAGAAATAGATATTTTTTCATGATTAATAAATAATTATTTTTTGGGTGCAAAAATACACGAAAAAAAGAGATTTAAATAATATGTTTAAAAAATAATTTATGCCATTGACAATAGTTCGTCGACAACTTTTTTGACGCCAGTGCCTGCTTTTTCTTGCACTACTTTGATGTTTCGAGATATTGCCACAGCCTTTGGATCTATCAGCCAGCATGGCGCAGAGCGTGGAACGTAATGAATGAGTCCCGCTGCGGGGTAAACATTCATTGATGTTCCGATCACAATGAAGAAGTCGCATTTTTCGCACATTGAGGCGGCAATTTCAATGTTGGGAACAGCTTCGCCAAACCAAACGATATGAGGTCGCAACTGAGCGCCATCGCTGGCTTTGTCGCCGAGCAAGATGTCATTGTACCCAATGTCAGTGATAAGGTTGCTATCACGTTCGCTGCGAGCCTTTGTAAGCTCGCCATGCAGATGTAACACATTCGAAGATCCCGCTCGTTCGTGAAGATTGTCAACATTTTGTGTGACTATTTGAACGTTATACTTTTCTTCAAGTCTTACAAGTTGACGATGGCCCTCGTTCGGTTCTACTGATGATAGCTGACGGCGGCGCTGGTTGTAGAAATCGAGTACTAGTTTTTTGTCTTTGGCGTAGCCTTCGGGAGTGGCGACATCTTCAACACGATACTGTTCCCATAGACCGTCACTATCTCGGAATGTGCTTATTCCGCTTTCGGCGCTAATGCCGGCGCCGGTGAGTATGACAATACTTTTCTTCATGATTATTATCCTCCTACAATATTTTTATTTCTGTTCTACGGTTTGTGGCACGACCTTCCTCAGTGTCGTTGGGCGCCACAGGTTGACTCTCGCCGTAGCCTTTATAAGATAATCTGGACGGCTCTATTCCTTTGTTTGTCAAGTAAACCATCACAGCTTTGGCGCGTTGTTCTGATAATTTTTGGTTGGCTTCGGGTTTGCCGACATTGTCGGTATGGCCTCCAAGTTCGATGCTCAAGGTTGGATTTTTCTCGAGCAGTTCCACCACTTTGTTCAGTTCATATTCCGACTCTAAGAGTAAATCAAATCGTCCAGTTTCAAAAAAAACGTTGCGTAATGCTATGCGGCTTCCTTGCTCGATGGGTTGTAGGGCAATGTCAATCTTGATAGGCTTACAGTTAAAATCAGTGCCTTTGGGGCACTCTTGATTCTGTGAGTGGAAAAGGAATCCGTCTGCTGTTACCAAGAAGGCATAGTTGTGAAGGGCTGGTAGGCTGACGATATATTCACCGCTTTGTTTGTCGCTTGATGTGTTGGCTATGGTTTCGCCATTCTCAAGATTCACTACACGGATGTCTGCGGCAACTTTTGCACCAGTCTTAGCGTTAGACACTATGCCTTTGAAACAGAGTGAAGGTGTAGGTCTTGTTGCTGTAGGCATGTCGAAAGAATAAATGTCTTGTTTTCCAAATCCACCCTTCCGGTCGCTAGAATAATATGCTTTTTGTGCCGATGCGTCGACAATGAGGTTGCTCTCGTTAGAATTGGTATTGATAGGGTATCCCAGATTGACTGGCTTCTGCCATGAACCATCGTTGTTTTTACGCGCCATGAAGAGATCGGTACCGCCCATGCCTATGTGTCCGTCGCTACTGAAATATAGAGTTTGATCATCGTAATGAATGAAAGGAGAGCCTTCATTGCCCGACGTGTTAATAGTAGGGCCAAGATTTTCAGGTTTGCTCCATGCGCCATTCTCGAAAGTAGTCTTCCAAATGTCAGATCCACCATATCCGCCTTTGCGGTCGCTGACAAAATAAAGTGTTTTGCCATCGATCGAGAAAGAGGGTTGGGCCTCCCATGCGCCGCTATTCACTGATGCTCCTAGATTGCGAGGTTTGCTCCATTGGTCACCGCGTCGAATGCACATATATATATCACATCGACCACCGCCGTCGTTGCGTTCGCAAGCAGTGAAAAACATTATGCGTCCGTCTTGTGAAACGCATCCAGCCCCTTCGTTGTCGGTACTATTTAATGGTTCTGGCATTCTTTCGGTCATTCCCCAAGAGGAACCATCCCAATGACTGACGTAGAAATCCTCTTCTCCTGGGGTACGAGCTGTGGTGTTGGCTTTGCGTGGTCCTCGACGAGTGAAAATAAGAGTCTGGCCATCAACTGTTAGCGAAGGTAGGTATTCGTCGTCTTTGCTGTTGACTCCAGCACCCAAATTGGATGGGGCAAAGTTGACGGGGTGGGAGATAGCCATTTGACGGAAGTGGGCTATCTCGATGCCTTTCGATGCCATTTGATGTTGGTCGGGATTTTTCTTGTCCAATTTTAAGAAGGATTCAAAATCTTTGACAGCTTGATCCCAATTGCCGTTATCAAGTTCCAAATTGCCTAGTTGTAGCCAAGCCATGGTGAAGAAAGACTCGTTGCGTTCCACCACTTCCCGGTAGTGCTTTGTGGCAATTTCTTTGCTGCCAGCGTCAAGGTTCCATTCGGCCAGCATCAGATGAGCTTCGAGAAAAGCAGGGTCAATTTTCAATGCTTGTTCAAAGCATTCAGCGGCTTCGCCACCTCTGCCTTGATACAAAGCCTGTTGTCCCTTTTCATATAGTTTAACAGCCTTTTTGTCATCGCTAGTGTAGTTTTGAGCATTAGCTATGGTCGTATGAGAAATGGAGAAAAAAAAGACAATAATGAGCAATATTTGTTGAATCCGCAGCATAGCTTCTTGTTTTTTACTAAAACGATATTTGCGTTTTATTATTGTGTGGCATCTGGAGGCTTTCTATATTTCATGAGGTTTAGATAAATGTTGTATTATATTGTATTGTTGTTTGTTGACACAATGAAGGTTGTGAAAAAATGTAGTTTCACTTTCCTATTGAGATGCAAATCAAATATAGAATTTTGTTATTGTGCGTAACTTTCTGTATATTAGTGGTTATGTTAATAATTGTAAAGCTATAGGAACTTTTCTGGATGCCTATTGATGCTATTTTAATGAAAAAGTGTATATTTGCATTTTATTGCAATAAAAAATAAAAAATATAAACTACTGATAATGAGACCTGATTTTTCAAATGTTGATTTTAAATCCCACAATGAAAAGCAAGAAAGCTTTAAACAGTGGGAGAAAGAAAACCATATCGAGAAGAACTGGACAACTCCTGAACAGATCGACGTGAAGCCCGTATATGGCAAGGAAGATTTGGAAGGTATGGAGCACCTCAACTATGCCGCGGGTATAGCGCCTTTCCTTCGTGGACCTTACAGCACCATGTATGTTATGCGTCCATGGACAGTGCGCCAGTATGCAGGCTTCTCCACAGCAGAGGAGAGTAACGCTTTCTATCGCAGAAATATCGCTGCAGGCCAAAAGGGTCTTTCGGTTGCTTTCGACCTTGCAACTCACCGTGGGTATGACAGCGACCACGAGCGTGTCGTTGGTGACGTCGGTAAAGCAGGTGTTGCTGTCGATAGTATTCTCGACATGAAAATTCTTTTCGACCAGATTCCTCTTGACAAGATGAGCGTATCTATGACTATGAATGGCGCAGTACTTCCTGTATTGGCATTCTATATCATAGCTGCTGAGGAGCAGGGCGTTAAACAGGAACAACTCCAAGGTACTATCCAGAATGATATCCTCAAGGAGTTTATGGTTCGTAACACCTATATTTATCCTCCACTGCCGTCAATGAAAATCATTGCCGACATTTTTGAGTATACCTCTAAGCACATGCCAAAGTTCAATAGTATCAGTATTAGTGGTTACCATATGCAGGAGGCAGGCGCTACCGCCGATATCGAACTTGCATACACCCTCGCCGATGGTCTCGAATATCTTCGTGCCGGTATCAACGCTGGCATGAGTATCGATGACTTCGCTCCACGTCTGAGTTTCTTCTGGGGAGTTGGCATGAACCATTTCATGGAGATAGCCAAAATGCGTGCTGCTCGTATGCTATGGGCTAAGATTGTCAACCAGTTCAATCCTAAGAATCCCAAGTCTCTAGCACTTCGTACCCACTGTCAAACCTCTGGTTGGAGCCTTACAGAGCAGGATCCTTTCAATAATGTTGCACGTACCTGCATCGAGGCTATGGGTGCAGCTTTGGGCCACACCCAGTCGCTCCACACCAACGCTCTCGACGAGGCTATTGCTTTGCCTACCGACTTTAGTGCTCGTATTGCACGCAACACACAGTTGTATATTCAAGAGGAAACCAATGTTTGTCGCGTTGTTGACCCATGGGCTGGCAGCTACTATATTGAAACTCTCACTCACGAGTTGGCTCATCGTGCTTGGGCTCATATTCAAGAGGTTGAGAAACTTGGCGGTATGGCCAAGGCTATTGAGAGTGGTATTCCTAAAATGCGTATCGAAGAGGCTTCTGCACGTAAGCAAAGCCGTATCGACAGCAATGTTGACACTATTGTTGGTATCAATAAGTATCGTCTCGACCATGAGGATCCTATTGATACCCTTGAGGTTGACAATACCGCTGTTCGTGAGGCTCAGTTGAAGCGTCTAGCCAAATTGCGTGCTGAACGTAATAATGACGAGGTACAAGCTGCTCTCGACGCTCTTACCCGTTGTGCGGAAAGCGGTCAGGGCAATCTCCTTGAACTAAGCATTGATGCCGCCCGCAAACGCGCTTCGTTGGGTGAAATCAGCTATGCTCTTGAAAAAGTTTACGGACGTTATAAAGCAAAAATTAATCTTATCAGTAACGTGTACAGCACTCAGACAAAGGATAGCGACCTCTTCAAGAAAGCTCAGTCGCTTACAGATGAATTTGCCAAACTCGAAGGCCGTCGTCCTCGTATCATGGTGGCTAAGATGGGTCAGGATGGTCATGACCGTGGTGCCAAGGTTGTCGCTACAGGCTATGCCGACCTCGGTTTTGATGTCGATATGGGACCGCTCTTCCAGACCCCAGCAGAGGCTGCAAAACAAGCTGTAGAGAACGACGTTCATATACTTGGCGTTAGCTCATTGGCGGCAGGTCACAAGACCCTTGTTCCTCAAGTTATTGAAGAACTTAAGAAATTGGGACGTGAAGACATTATGGTTGTTGTAGGTGGCGTTATTCCTCCACAGGATTATGACTTCCTTTTCAAGGCTGGAGCAGCTGCCATCTTCGGACCTGGTACAGTCATTAGTGTAAGTGCCATCAAGATGATGGAACTTCTTTTGGAATCCAGAAAATAAAACAAAAAAAGGAGTTCATAAACGAGCTCCTTTTTTGTTAAATATTAGAAAGTCCCGATTGTGATCGGGACTTTCTTTTTTCGTTATAACAAGTCGGTAAAATTGTTAATTAGCGATATGATACCTAATAGCATAATAACTATGCCTATTATATTGCACCAAAATTGTATGGTTTGACGCGTTTTCTTTTTGCCATATTTTATCCATTTAGGGATGAACATCCAAATAATTAAACCTATGGCGATGGTAATCAGTGATGATCCCATTTTAGAATCCTTTCTTTATTGTTGTTATTTAAGAGAAGCCTCTAAATCAAAAGTCGTTTTTTTGCATTTCTTTGACACCCTGACGGTTCAATATCTCTACGACCATTTTTGGTACACTGTTGGAACCATTTAGTGCTGATACTGAATAGAAATTGACTGAGCGGAACTCTTTGCAAGCACTGATGAGTGTAGCTGAAAGACCTAAGTCATTATTAATGATTTTTTCAAGAAGATTCTCACCTTCGGCGGCTTGTGTCTTTAGTGCTTGCAAATAACCCATATCCGATTTGGCTAGAGCAAAGTTGAAATCGATATCTTTCAGCTTGCGACCTGCTTGTATGATGAATTCACGAAGACGGTTATAAAGTTCGTTGGGATTGTATACGTCCGATTCGTCTCCGCCATGGTTCTTAAGCCATTCAAGAAACTCGTAACTATATCGTACGCCAGGTGCTTTGGGGTCGAAACGGTGTGGATCGAGGACAAATACAATGCTCTTGACATTATCATAGAATTGTAGAGCCATTTTACGAGTATCCTCATCCATCATCTGGTTGAATGCCTCACCTGCGACATCGTAGAAATAGAGGTGATATGGTACAGGACGCCCTTCGGGTTTGAACATCATCTGTACGGCATGGTAGCGTTGGGCTGTAGCGGTTTGTATATCACCGCCTTTCTTTATGAGCTCATTCTTTTGTTTGATGTCAGTTTCGTCATCTTTGTCGGTTTGAGTAAGATTGGGTTCATACTTTTTCTCCATAGTGCTGAGTGCGGTGTAAAGCATGTAGGATTTTCCAGCTGCCGGAGCTCCGACAAGGCCGATATGGATATCAGTTCCGTAGGTGTGGTCGCCTTCGTTTGTTATATCATTATTACAATTGTGACAACGGCGTGTCAGTTTTCCGCGACCGTTAAGAAGCATAGTTGGAATCTTTTCTCCATCAGGTGTATGTTGGTAGAAAATGCCATACATGCCAGGATGTAGGGGCACAGGGTGGACTTTACCATTAATGATATAGTCGAATCCTTTGTCGTTACCACAATAAGGGCATTTGCGATGAACTTTGTATATGGAGTTTATGATGGCTTCAGTACCCATACAGATAAGGTCGACAATAATGATAACAGCGGCAATGCTGAGGATTATAAACACTGGTGTCGCAATTATTAATAATATTGAGCCAATGTTATCAATACCAAATGCTACCACATCTGTTGACATATCCCATACATCGGAGAGTAGTTCCTCACACCATTCCACACCATTGGTCATGACCTCTTTCAGCCATCGTCCTGCTGCCAGCAACAAACCGCCAGCTATGGCAACGAGAATGCCCCACAATTGCATCGCTATGGTGCAAATAACACCTCCTACTATGGCGATCCATGCTACTACTATAATTATGACTGCTAGTATCTTAAGTATCCAACATATTAGCCAAAGAACGCCTTCAAAAGCACCTACCATCAAAAAGGCCGCAAATATTGAAATGAGTACGGAAATGAAAAATGTTCCCACATACATGTATAGTGGGGAGTCGTAAACAATCATACGGCGCATACCGTCTTTATTGTGACGGCGGTATAGGTTGGTTTCATGCCATTTTAATCCAATAAAGAATAGAAGGCAGATGGTTATGAATGATGTAACGGTAAGTCCAAGGATAATCCATCCCATGGCGCTAAAATCTGCGAAACTCATATTGTTTAAGTGATTAAGAGGTTATAAAAATGTGTTGTTTAATGTAAAGAGTTATTTTTTCTTTCCTAATCTTTTGAAGAAACGTTTCAGTTTTCGGAAGAACGAATTCTCTTTCTGAACAGCTGTGCCAAGGTCGGCGAGCTTAATGCTGCCATTGCAATAGCTAATAAAAGCGGCGATATCTTCTTTCTTCCATCCTGCCAGGTGGATTATGTACATAATAGTGTCTATAGCTGCTTGACTTTCCATCTTTGAATTCCAAATAGCTACAATATAGTTTTTGTGCTCGTTTTTACTTATTGAGCGCCAGTCAATCAAATCACAATAACTTATTACCTCTTGACGCTCACGGCGTTTGCCTTTTATCCAGTCGACAAAAAGGGCCGCTTTGTAATCGCGGTTGGAACCACCTCTGTCTATTTCAAATTTGAGGTCTTCGAAGTTTACATTGGTTACTACTTCTCCCTTCATGATTGCGCGAATGTGCTCCAAACGGGTGAGAGCATTGCTTTCGGTAGCTTGAAGTTTGAGAGCGAGAATTGTTTCGATGGTTTCCTGTTTAATTTTTGAGGGCGAAACAAAAGCATGGTCGACATACATTTTGAATATGTTATCAAGTCCCATGTGACAGAACGTATTGGCGGATATCCTGTTGCATAGAGCTGCGAGAAGACGTGAAGTTTCTCCTTTCTTTGCCTCCATACGTTTTTTATAATAGGATATGGCTGTTGGAGCCAGTATTTCGGCAACTTCCTTCTTACATGCGTCGCTGGCGTTGATGAGCAGAGAAAAAGTCTCTTCTTCTTGTGCGGCGCATATTGTGATAGCTGTTGCTTTATAGGGCTTTATTGCATCGGGATGAGCTACAAACCAGAGCAAAATCTCTTTCCAATTGTTTGAAAGTGGGAAGAAAACTTCACGTAGCTGTTCGCGATCGTTTTCGGCAAGTTGGTTTGTGGCAACCATTTCACCCATTAATCGATCTAACTGTTTTGACAAGTCATTGCCGTAGTAGTGTTTGACGAATGTCGACCAATAGGAGGTGAGATTGCAGTTGCGCAGTACGGAGAAAAATCGTTCTTCGCTCACGTTGCGTAGGTTGACAAGGGGAAGAATCATTTCGGGACTGCATTTGGTCGAGAAATTCTTCAAATTGGTATCGCTGTCGAAGAAGAGAGATGTCATTGTGTCGACAGTTTCTTGGTCAATGTGGAGTAATGGGCATCCTTTTTGACGGCAGTAGTGAATCATGTGTATTGCGTTCACCATGGTGTTGCCGTTTTCCATCTGCAACAAGCTGGCCTTGAATGTTGCGTTAATCTTTGCCCATAGTTTTGCGGCGTCATCTTCAGGCAAAGCTAATTGTATGGTTTTGTCTATAAATATGTTGTCTATTTTAGCCAAAGGCAAATCCACCGGTGTTTGTACCGATAGGAAAATATCATAAACAAAAGGGTACTCATTCTGATTTGAGAAGTCTACATTGAGATAGTAGGCCATTAGTTTTGTCACTTTTTCGGCGTCGCCGGCGGCGGATAGTTCGTCTATTTTCTCAAAAAGGAAGTTCTGTTCTATGTTGGAAACTGCGTTGTTGGTGAAATCAACATATACGTAGTTGTTGGTGTATTGTTGTGTGGTGTTCCATTCGTTTACCATTGCCAAACGGTAGTTGTTTGGCATAGATCCTTGCATGATGTTGCTTGAGAAAGGAAATAGAGCCAAGACAGAATCGGGCATGTGCGACATTAGTTTGACCAGTTCTTTACTCTCTGCCATTGTTGTTTTCACCATCACTTTCTGAAGCATGGGGTCTTTGCCAAGCTTTTCGTTGGTATGGGCCTGAAGTAGTGCTTTTGCCAGGGTGATAAAGCGTTGGTCTTTAACCCAGCTGGTGTCGTCGTCTTCCTCGTGCTCAACAGACTCATGGCGTTGCAACAATTGTGGTTCTCCTGTCAATAGCATTTGCCATTCAGGGTTCTCGGGGGTGCATATGCCATTTTTGGGCATGCATAAACGACCTTCCACAATGTCGTTGAGCAGTGCAAAGGGTGGCTCTTGACGGAAGATGAGCATGTGGGTGAAAAAGTTGCTGCCAGCGCGTTTGGCGTTGCCGTTGCAGAAATAGCCGTATTCTATGCCTACGTATACGGTTCTGGCAATGACGTAGCGTTTGGTGCCATCACCAAGAGTCAGCATACGGTATTCGTATGAAATAGGGTAGTCGAGGACTATTTCTGGACTTTGCACCAACTGAGCCTGTGTCACTCGATGTGCCGTAGGAACAGGATAGGTGGGAGAGAAGGCTCCCGCAATTTCGTTTACCTCGTTGGTGGGCATATCGTTGGTGTAGGTACGTACGCCGAATCCTATGCTTCCGCTTACAGCCGATTTTTGTGTTGAAGAATAATAAATCTCCTCGTATGGAATGTTATATATCTTGTTCATATCGCTTTATTTAGTGGTTGATAATGTGATGTTTTTGTTGCTGATTGAGTTATAACGCTCTATCGCATGTGTTTTCGGTTTGAACTTGTTGCTAGTCGCTAATATTGAAATTGTATCCAACTTGGTCGAGAGACCAAACCAGAGGGTCAAGGACGCGGAATGGATTCAAGTTGGCAATTGCGCCGTCAACAGGTTCGCCACCAAGAGGTGATGTGCCGAAGAACTTGTAATTTTTGAAGTTGCTTTCAACATTGTTTATGAAGTTGTTGCCGTGCGCTTCTACGCACTGGGTACGCAGAAAGTACTCAATGCCTGCATGCACTTGGTCAAAGTCGCTGCGTTTGGCGCCATTGGCTTCTGGCAGTTTGAAAATACTATCGGTGCGGTTGCTGCCTATGCCGGGCATAGTGGACATACCGAACATATCAGCATGGTTGTAAATATTGTCGAATTTATTAAGAACAATGGCCATTGGCTTGTTTAGAATGCTTGCGTTTGCTTTTCCATCATCACTCTTGCAGTACTCGATAATGGTATTCCCTACAAAACCAAAGTCAAAATTGTGTTCCACGAAGTTGGGAATATTCAGACGATGGTTGACGTCCCTGATTTGCAAAACATCTATAAGGTAAATAAATGCATCGCTATGTATTAAATATTTGGCATCGTTGCCCATGCTTTTCACGTCGTGGAAGTTTTCCCCTGCGTTGTCGTAGAAGACTAGGAAAACGCTGGGTTGGCCTTTTTTGCATAGTTCGAAGATGAATGGAGGTCTTTTCTTGCCTTGTTCACGTGGCGTTGCGCTGGGAAGGCTATTATAGCGGTATATGGGGCCATATAGTTCCTCATTGTAGCGGTACTGAGTGCTTTCATCCTCTTTGTCGGCTATTGTCGAAGCCATAACGCCGATATTGCCAAGCGTGAATCCATATCGCATCAGTTCCTCAATCAGTATTGATACATAAACTGTTTTGCCCGACGATTGCGCACCAATGATGGAAATGATTTTACCACCTTCCTCAACCATGTGTGCCGGTACTTGGTTGTGACAATGAGGGCAGATTACTTTGTATGTTTGTTTTTTGCATTCGGGACACACACCATAGTCAGGTTTGCCACCAAATAGTTTCTTTTTGGCTGGAGCTATGGGGTGTAGGTCTCTACTGTCGCCCCAATGTTCCGACAGGGCTTCGTCGTGTTGTATAACACAATTGGGATTGGCACATCTGAAAAGTATGTCTTTCAAATCGAAAGGAGTATAGCAATAAGGACAAATACGTGTTGGCATAGGATATTGTTTTTAGTATTTTTATTAAGAATAAATCATTGTCGATGACTAATAATAATCGGCCTATTTTATGCTTTTAAATTCTGGGTTAACAATTATGGCGTCGCGTTTGTCCGCTTCGGCGGCCGAAATACGGAAAAAGAGCTCTCCTTTTGTGCGACGGTCGTATGTCAATGCAATCTCATAGGGCGCGCCAGGCATTATAAGACTTTTATCCACAGTCGTTATTGGCTGCAAATGGTCGATATCTATTGGGAAAGAGCCTTCTTGTGCAAACACTGATAGGCCACAGGGTAGTTCTGTGCCACAGCTGACAAAAAGTGAAAATTTGTTTTTGCTAAACATGCCGCCTTTCTTAATCTCAATAAAGTTAACAAGAACTTTTTGTAATGAGAATGTTTTGCGGATATAATCGCTTTCGGCATATCCGTTACCCCCTTCTTCGCTAATCAGCGATGCAATGGCAATCTCTACCGATGCGGCATTAGGCGGTATTGAGTACGACGTGTTGTTCATTGGGTTTTTGGCCTCAAACAGGTCATAGCATTGCAATGTGCCGTTGTTTGGTTTCACCTTGATGCGAACACCATCAATTCCGTTCCACTCCCATCGGAGCATTGCTGTTGCGGTGTTGCAGTCGAGCATTACCCCTTGTGGGGGTAAAACTGACAAGAGTGAGATTTGGTCACCTGCGCAGCACATGCCGCCATCTTCTACTATGGGCAGATAATAGCGTTGACCGCAGAAATCTTTCTCTATAACAATTTGGTCGCCCCGAGGAGTGATATTTGTTGCGCTGCCCAAATTGTTGATATCAACAGAGTCACCCTTGCCGTAGTTGAATTTGCTTTCAGAACAGAATATCATCAAACGACCAACACCTGTTTTTGTCCAAGTGATAACGGCTTGGCCATTACCATCATGCAGGTGTAGTGTCGCAGGCATTGGTAGTCGCCCTGTCATTCCTGAGTTTCCGCTGAAAGTATTTGGAGTAGGATGGCTGATTGGAGTTTGGTTGATAGGGCCGCTGCTTTGAGAAATGACAATGGTTTTGGTGTTAGAATCTGTTATTATTGGTACATCTCCATCGGCGTTTAACAATTTGTTGAGAAATTGGTTCCATACTTTGTTTTTCGCAAGTTCGGAGATGGGTAGCACGAATGAATAGCGTTGCTTGAACAGCGACACAAAATATTCACTGTTCATGGTTCCGTCGAGTATGAAATCAATCTGCGACGCCTGCAAGCCGTTGTTCGTAATCGCTCTGTCTATCTCAGGTAACACATTTTGAGAGCCAGAGTCGTTGGCTAGCAAGGCGTTTAGTTTTATTTTCATCACCATGTAATCCAACGTAACCCCTTCTTTAAAGGTTATCTTACCCGTGACGACTGGGTTGTTGGATTTTATTACTTGTTGAGCTTCAAGGGTTAGTAACTCCCAATTGTTTTCTTTGTTTATGACAATGCCAGGATGCTTGGCATAAATCATCTCATATATGTAGTTTGCCCCCACTCGTATTCGTGGGTCTTGTCCATAGCCTTCAAGTATGGTTGTAAATTGTGCTGGTTGAGCTTTGTCGGGGAAGTAGCTAAGAAATATCGAGTCGCCTCGGCCAGTAACCATCATCTTGCTGCGGCTACTGTTTGCCAGTATGTCGAAAAGACTTTCATTGATTGACACTTGTGTCGTTGCCTTATAGCCATAATCAAAGAATGTATCACATATATGCCGTGCTTTTTCGCCAGCTATTTCGTTGCTAAAGCTCAAGAATAAAGGCATTTCTGATCGTGCCACATCTATTTCTGATTCAGAAATAAATATTTTTTCTTTCAGAAATGATGAAAGAAATGGCTCCATGCCTTGCACCAAAAGTTTGTCTACGGGGAATGTACCACCATTAATGGTGAAATGAGCGTCGGTATCAATCAAATCTAAAAAGTGGGTATAGGCGTTGACATCTTTCTCTCGAGCTCTTTCGATTGCAAAATTGCCCATCTGCAACCTGTCATTGCCAACGTAGAATGCCAGTGGCATCTCCAACTGGTCGTTGTCTAGTGGGTAATAGGCAAAGTCGTTCTTGCCTATCATGTACAAGAACTTGATGCTGTCGCTTGTTATGTGAAGGACTACGGCGTAATTCATCAATTGCTGTTTTTTAGTTTAGTTATGTTAGGTATAGTTAGTATCGAGTAGCTTATAAAAAGTGCGCCCACTTGTGAGGTGGGCGCACACTCCTTTTTAGCATTGTTTCTTCAAACTTGGAATGAGATAGTCATCATAGAACTTCATACCCTCAAGTATGATGATTGGAGCCACAAAATCAAAACGATTCTTTTCGTCTTGTTTTACAAGCTCTTGTGCAGCATAGTATTCGGGCATTGTGGTGATGTAGTCGTTGATGTTCATATTGCTGAATGCATTTTCGAAGTCTTTTTGGCTCATTTGGAGACCGAAAAGTTCGCTGCATGTTTTGAAGAACACCTCCGAGAAGTTCATGAAGCGTGGACATGGAGGCATGCCAGGTATAGGCATGTGGGTGACCATAGATCCAAGATAGCGCATCATGTCGGGTGTGATACTGTTGTCGTAGGGCAGACGTATCTGTTGCCCGTTCTTGAAGACGACAAAGCCGTCTTCGCCAAGAATCTCTATGGCGTCCTCGTTGTGGGGAACCATAACTTTGACGGGACTTGTAAGACCTTTCGACACTTCGTATTTTACATCGCGACCAATATTCTCTTGGTTGGTGGGGTTGATTACTGGCCATCCTTGCAACAGCTGTCCGGCAGTTTGGAGTCCACCCATACCATTTATAAATTGGGTTCTGTAGTACTGTTCGCCCGACTCTTTGTCGATAGTTGGCAACCACTCAAAGATTCGTGAACCCTTACCGGCAAAGACCACATTGACCAATGGTTTCCAGTTGGCATCCATTGCGATGTTGCCCTCAGGACAATTGCGGAGCTCATGAATCAGTTTTGAAGCCAACTGTCCTGCATAGTACATGATAAGACCTGTGACGTATGCGTTGACACTCATCAGCTCGGGGCACTTGCTGCTTATCTGAGAGTAGAGGAACGGTGCGTCCTCTGGTTTCAGACGGTCAAGCAGCTGGTCGTAATAGTAAGGAGCCATCTTGTTCTCAAACTTCAACGGCTCTACATTGAGGCCCTGAACGCGATAACCCTTGGTCTTGCATATCTCAAGTAGCACGTCGCGCATTTTTGGCGCATACTCTGTGGCTTTGCTTATGCGTTGAGCGGCAAAGCGGATTGAGTTCTGCTTGACCATAGAGAGTTGGGTGTTGGTCTTGCCCATTTGGCAAAGTGCGGAGATATCGGTAGTGCTGCCTCCAACGTCGAAGCAGAGGGTGAGTGAGTAAGGATTCTGCGTGCTCACCATCTTTTGGTTCGCAATATAGTTTGCTACAGCCAATGCCTCGGTCATGCACTTGTCGTCGTTTAGCGAAGTGAAGTTGAAGGTTATAGGACCGTTGTCAATTCGGATGTCAATCTCTTTTTGCTGTTGGCCAAAACCACTCTTTGTCCAGTCGTTTTGGAATGGCATAGAAGCTGCTGGCTGCGGCTGTGCGGCTGCTGGAGCGGGAGCTGCTGCTGGTACTTCAATGGCTTGTACGCCGCAGTCGGGACAGAATTTGCCTTCAAGCTCTTTGCCGCATTGAGGACATTTTTTGATCATTGCTGCGGCGGCAGCTGGGGCGGGGGCGCCACAGTTGGGGCAGAATTTCCCGGTGATGAGTGTGCCGCATTGTGTGCAATGTACTTCTGTCGATGGCGCAGGCGCAGGAGTTCCGCAGTTGGGGCAGAACTTGCCGGTTATAACTGCGCCGCATTTTGGACATTTTACTGTTGCCGATGGTACAGGAGCGGGTTTGCCACAGTTGGGACAGAATTTTCCGGTGATGGGTACATTGCAATCGGGACACATCACGGGGCCAGCGGGAGCCATTGGTGCTCCCTGGGCAAATACCGACTGTGCAGATTGCATGTTGTACTGTGTCTGCGACATGTTCATGCCATTGTTCATGGCGTCGGCATAGCCTTGAGGTCTGCAAATATTCAGTGCGTAGCTGATATTTGGTTGAATGGATTTGATGGGATTGACGCTGCTCAATCCTGACCATATATCCTCGTATTTCCTCACCAAGCTTGTGCTCATTGATGAGGGGTACGACCACTTCAATGTCTGCGGATACTTGTTGTCCTCAAACAGTTGTGCGTAGATGTGAAGCAACAATGTTGACAGATAGGCTTTCTTGTGAGCGTTTTCAAGCTCATCTTTCGACCATTTCATGTCGTACACAATCTCGGCAATACCGCTGCGGGCATAGCCAAGTCGATAACGATTCGAGGTTACATCTTCAATAGGAAGGTTCTTCTCGAAACAGGGGAATCCACCCTTCACAGCTTGAGCCATAACCATGTCGGTGGTCAAGCCCTGCTCGTTGTTCACCACACGGCGAGTGTCGTGTAATGTCAGCATACTCTTAATAGAGTTGCCTTGGGTGGTTTCGTTTTGGAAGAAGTAAATCTCGTCCTCCAGGGCCGGTGTGACGTTGTTGTCGTGTTCGTTGACATTGAAGAGCGACACACGGCGGTTGACAAGCTCGATTTTGTCCATGCTTACGTTGGCGCGTTTGTCGAAGTAAGCTATCGACGTGTTTGTGCTGCCGAAGTCTACGCCGAGAACAACATTGGATAAGTCGCGTGGTGTGTCGAGTTCGTTTTTGGGCAATCCGTTGCGGCCGGCAATGTCATATCGAATAATGATATAGCCGCTCTCTTTGTCGCCCGACATCAGCTGTACGCCTTTGTAGGGCTGGTTGCTTTCGTAAATTTCGTATTTGTAGTCGATGTCCGACACGCGATGGTCGGAGGTGATCAGCAGGTCGGCTTTCAAATTCTCTTGCTCCTTGGGAACGGCGCAATGTCCGTTCTTGGCAAGGAAGATGGGATGGGTGACTTTGGTTTTTCCATCGGTCTCTTCCATCATCATTATGCGGAAATGTGGGTCGTTCACGTCTCCTACAATAGGAGTAGCTTTGAATGTATTGGTTGCCGACACCGTGTTGTGGGGCAGCTCGGAATACATGAAGTAGCGGTTCCATTGTTTGCTGATAAAGTTTGGCCACAGTATGATATCGTGTCCTTGGATAGCGTCGGGAACTGCGGTGTATACTACTTCTTGTGACATTTCACGACCATCGGTGGTGACAAGTAGTAATTTTACTGTGAGATTTTTGGTATCTTGATACGGATTAAATTCTGCAGTCAGACGTGATTTGATTCCCGAGTTTGGATCTATACCTACAAGGGCGTCGATATTTTTGCCAAATACATTTAAACCCAAAGCGCTCAGAGGTACTGCAAAATAGAAATATAGGTGTGGCATGCCTTGCACAGAGGCTTTGAGCAGCGATACTGGCTTGTCGCTGAAAGCTTTGCCGTCAATGTTGTCGTCGCTTTGACCGACACCAGCTATTATTGCGTTGCTAGGCAACAGTAGGTCGCGTGGGTCGAACGATACGGTGCCGGCTTCTACATCGGCTTCGCCATAAATGGTTCCGTCTACGCCATGAAGCACATTCGAGAAATTGAACAATGTGCTGAATGGTTTGTCGAAAAGATCCACGGGTGGAACCGATGCTCCCTCAAGCTTGTAGTTGTTACTGCGTGCATAAGCCTCCATCTCTTCAATCCATCTAACAAGGTTGTTGATAAGGTTCTGATGACGTGGCTGTACATTGGCGGGGAGTGAGCTATAGTACTGGTCAAAATTGTTGATATTGCCGTGAATGTGTTTTACGTATGCGTACAACTTCTGCAACTGTTCCTGCGAGGGGTTGGAGAGCAGAGGGTCTATGAGTTTTTGTGTTTGCGAGGATACAAAAGCCGGTGTGTCAACGCTATTGGGAATGCGATAACCTACCGAGGTGAACAGAAGGCTGTCGGGCGATGTGCCGCCAATCACAACATCTTTGTATGTGATGACATCGATGAAGGGTGTCTTCTCCTCGCTTTCCGACACGTTTTGGTCGCACCAAAGTGCGCGACGCTCAAACAGTACGTTGCCGAAAGCTCCTTTAGGTTCGTAGATGTTGTGGGTTTCGGTAATGCTTTTCCCGTCGGTATACTTCAGGTATATTCGCTCGGCTCGCACATTGGCGTAATCAAGAGCAATACAACCGATAAAGCCACGCCATTCGGTGACTAGCGTTTTGTAGTATGCCAGCATGCCGCTGTCAAGCTCATGGTTGTCAACATAATCCAATGCCAGTTTGAACAAGTTGGCGCGTGCGAAGGCTGTGGGCATTCCGCTTACTACTGCACCAAAATTATATCCCTCTCCAATTGTAGGCGTTATGATGTCACGTGTAAACACTTCCATGTTGGCGGTGAAATCATGCCACTTGAAGGAGGCTCCCTTAGGGATGGATTTGTCCTTAACTTTTATTACTAACGATTTGATATTATCATCTGTTGCCATAGTTCACCTCCTTAATATTTTTGTACTGCAAAAATTGCGTTGTATAAACGTGCAATGAATTTCTCCTGTGGTGTGCTAACATTCTGACGATCTTCGCCTTGTCCAATGGTTTCGTCTTCAGCGAATTTCTTCATAAAGTCTTCATAGCTCCATTTGTGCGACTCGTCGGTGTAGAAATCACCAACATTCATACGTTTGGCTGTCAGGTCGACGGCTTGTGTCGGGAAGGCTTCGTTTTTGAATAGGAAGCGGCCTTGGTTCAGCGAGTTGCGCACCTGGTATATCCAACCGGGATTGAATTTCCCATCCGAAACAGAGTATGCAAACATGCGGAAGTATTCGTCCATCTGCTCCAATGCGTTATCGGATATTGTGGCGTATTGCTCTACTTTATTGCCTTTAAGCCGGTTGAGTATGGCTTTAGTGCCTGTGTCGGGTTGTTTGCCTTTTGCTGCCTCGTTGTAGGTCAGAACAATTTGAGCCAGCGAATACAAAGCTCCTATACGGCTAAGGAATTTGTCGCTGTCGGCTTGTCCAACAAGGTCGGCGGCACTAATGTTGAAGGCTTCGTTCAAGTACTCGGCTCTGCGATAGAAGCATTGTACGCTCAATGTTTTGAGCTCTTCGTCGGGCAAGGTGAAAAAGTCGTATGCCGCGCATGCGCAAAGCAACTCGCAAATGTGGCAGTTGTTCTTTTGCTCACCGCCACCGGTGATGGTCTCTCGCTCGTTTTTGCTTGTCGAGGTGGCTTCTATTGGCCAGCCAATGTGGTACATGCGTTTGTAGGTGTTCTGTACAGTAGGGTCTTTCTGATAGAACTGCAAGGCGGCTTGGCTGTTGATGGCAAAGAACGATGCGTCGGCAACAACACCCTCTTTGGCTTTCTGTGCCGCGTCGGGACTTCTGAAAGTAAAATACTGTGTCAGCAGCGTGCTGCCAAATTTTGTCTTCTTGAGGTCAATGCCCGATTTACCGTCGCTGCTAACCTTGATGGCTTCGTTGAAAGCAACAGGTATGATTGGTATTGACGAGGCGCCAGTGCCACCGAAAACAGATCCGAAAACAAACACGCGTGCTTCTTCTCCGGCATCACGAAGTTTCGACAAAAAGTTGTCGAGATTTTTGTCGCTATCCGACTTCTGATCCTTCGGCAACCTTGCGCTTTCTACTATCGCATGGTACATCAAGTAGCTGCCCAGGTGGGTTTGTGCCCTGTATCCGTGGTCGAGTTTAAACTCTTGTACGGTGTTCTTCTCAAAGAAGAGGTCGCTAAGCAGACGATTCTGACGTTGGGTTGTCTCATCGCCTTCCGACAGGTGCGACAGCTTTTTATAGGTGTTGCGGTCGGTGTCGCTGTAATTGGTGCAGAATTTATAGAAATTCAGCTTGGCCGAAAAGAATGTGTTGCTGTTGGGCGACCCGCCTATCTGCTCGGGAGTGGGTGTGTCGCCGTCTGTCTTTATATTGTTGTATAGGGCTATCAGTCGCTCGGTGCGATCCAAGTTGCCGTTCGTGCTGTCGGTGTCCAGCATCATCACCTCGATGGTTCTGCTGTCGAACATGCCAGCTGCGCACAAGTGCACAAACGACTCCAGGCAACGCATGCCGGTGCCGCCGATGGCTATGACAAATAATTTATCCATATATAATAGGAATCTTTTGTTATTAAATAGTGTTTCTTAACCTGTCGTTTGGCCAATTACTCTTCGTCTCTATCAATGAGCAATCATTCTCTTGGCTTTCTAGAACCAATGACCAATTTTTTTGTTCTTGAATATTTTGCTCAGAACGAAACCGAGAATGATATAAAGCACAAATGCAATGGCTATGCCAATGCCAAGCGATGTCAAGAAACCGCTTTTGGCTCTTGCGCCCCTAAGACCGGGATATATAGTGAAGAAACCTATGCAGAATGAAACTATGGGATTCAGTATGCCGAGCACCCAGAACCATATCTTGCGTTTGCGGGGGTCTTTCGGATTTGCTCCTGGTTCGTATTTAATAATGCTGGCGATAATGGCTGCGATCAGCAGAAGTGCCAAAGCAACGGCGATGGCAAGAACATAAGCGGTAACAGTTTTGTCCATAATTGAAGTGTTTTATAGGTTATTATTTTGTTATTAATTATTAAAATCTAAGTTTGGGTTCTGTTTACATGGTGTAAATATAGTATGAGTATATTGCTTTGCCCTTGGGATTTACATCTTGTAGCGCATTCCTTATCGATTGGGCAAGAGCGTCGTTTGTTCTACCTTTTACTGTAATCGATTCCCATGAGAATAGTTCGTCAAGGTTGTCGTAGTTTGGAGTGCACTCTGCTATGACGACATCAACACGCACCAAGCGGGCGTTCCTCAGCGCCTCGTTGTCGTTGTAGTTGGGGTGGAAAACAATACCAATCTCTGTCTTTTCTGCGTTTTCTTTCATGCTGTTCTCATACAGTTTTGTGTCAAGTGCCAGCACTTCGCGCAATTCTTTGATGGCTTTTGGCTCATATTTCCACTCTTTTTTCAGCGATCCGTCTGCGTTGTAGCATTCCAGAGCTATGGGGTTGTTGTTCTCTTCGTCAACCACTTTGTTGCCGCTGCCGTCTGTGGTCATTTTGGGTTTGTTTTTGGCTACCTCACGGGTCTTTACAAAGAATTCGAAGTCCTCGGTCACGTCCGATACTCGCACGTCAAGTTTGTCAATCTTGTATGCCGTAACGGCTTGCATATTGATGAAGAGATTTCTCAACAGGTGAGTGAACTGCTTGGGAGTTCCCTCTTCCATGTATGCGACGGCGTTGGTATGGATATCCTCCCAAGGTTGTGCGCTGGGGTAGAATTCATAACCCTTGTCGCATGCGTTTTTATATTTGAATCCTTTGGCTTGATCCATAATGAAGATATTGTCCTCGCCTTTTTCGTCATAGAAATTGCCGCCTTGTTTCTCCGACGGATACTCGGTGCTCATGGCAAAATTGTTGGTTGCCATGGTATAGGTCTTGTAATCGAAGTTGTTGCCCTCAAAGGCTTTCTCAACAAGGTCTTTCAATTCGCCAGCTGGAGTGCTGAAAACGGCAAAGTATAGATGTTTTGTTTTGCTTTGCTCGACATAGTCGGTAATGTAAAAGTCTATGGTGTTGCCTTTTTTCAACCATTCGCTAAATTCGTCTTTTGCGAAATTCTCAAATTGCTCTCTCGCCTTACCTTTTCCGTCCTTATCTGGTGCATATTCCTCAAAATCTGTAATCAGCAAAGCCTCTTCGCTGCTATTGGTGATGACTTTAAGGGCATCCTGTATGGGAGCCATGCTGGCTTTAAGATATGCGTTTTCATCTGTAACCTTATTGAATATTTGGGTGCTCGTCCCTTCAAGGGGCTCTATTTTGCTATTTGCCAACTGGAACCATTTCACCTCGTTGGTAAGACGGTTGGTCACATTCTGAATCATCTTTTGATTGTCGCCATATTGGAAAACATTGAACATGCCGTCCGAAAAGTCGATATATACATTCTTGTTTTTCGATGGATCTTCGGCATCCTTGCAGTCTTTCATGGTGTATGCCTCCAGATTTTCAGCGATTTGGGCAGGATCGAATGCATCGATATCGTCAATGCTGCCGCTCGTTTTGCCACAACCGGTGACAGTAAGCATTGCTGCTACTGCCATCCCCATAATGTAGTGTACAGATTTTAATTTCATATTGTAAAATGTTAAAAATTAATATATTTTGCTGATTTATAGTTTGTAAGCAATAGTGTTAAAAACTGATAATTAGCACAAAGATACACTTTTTTCATTTAAAAAAAAGAAAAATAGCAGTTTTTTTAACAATACCTCTTTTCGCGTTTTCGTTAGATATATTGTAGAAACTGAAAATTAAATACTTATATTTTGGCGAAAATAAATAAAAAAACATTTTCTTCGCACTTTTGTTAAAAGCACGAAGCCCTCTGAAAAAAGTAAGAATGTCAAACTCGAAAAACAACCCCTTTCCCGCTATTGCTTCTTTTTCACCAGCTGGGTGTTCATCACCTTCTCAAGCGTTTTTTGCGAGTTGTGGTTATCGTTTGTTTTAAACCCAAACGACGACGATGCCACCATGAAAATGGCAAAACCTATCAAAATACATCCCACACACTTGTTGAAAACGTTGAGGAAACGGAATGTGATTATATGCTGAAGCAGCGATGCAAGTTTGCATTTCAATATGTCCATAAGCAAGGTGGCCGAAAGCACTCCGCCAAAAAACATATAGCGTTGCCCCAATGTCGTGGAATTGTCGGCATAGAGCAGCAACGTAACCACCGAACACCAGTAAATCCATATCAACGGATTCAGAAAATTCAGCAGCAACCCTCGTATGTATACAACATAGTGCCTTGGAGCCGCTATTGTCGCATAGTCATATTTGCCGCTCGATTTCGACTCCGCGGTGTGCTTGGTTTTCAGAAACATAGTGTACAACCCAAACCCCGCCACTACAGCGGCGCCTATTATAATCACTATTCGGCTGTTCAGAAATGTCGACAAGTCATCGATTGGTATATTGTGTGATATCAACAGCAGTATCGCCACAATCAGCACATCGCTCGAGCTTACTCCAAAGGCAAAAGGCACAGCATTTCTAAATCCATAATGGATACTTGCTTGAATCTGCGAGAAAAACGCAGGTCCAAAACTGAAAAACAGCGACAGGGCAACGCCCCCCAATATGCCTAGCAGTAGGTGTGACATGATGTATTTTAAAAGTAGGAAACGACAATTATTTGTAATTATTGTACAACAAAATATTTTTTGTTGCGTTAAGCCTAAAAAAATGTTAAATTAGCGGACTCATAGCGGACTCATAGTGGACTTATGACCTTCCGACAAACCAACATAAAACAATCATGAACGACCTTGCCGACGAATGGATTCTTGCTGAGCTGGGCATAAGCCGCGAGGTTTATCAAGAGCTTCTGGTCATTATTGGCAAGGTGCCCACCGTCGACGAGGTGAGCACTCTCTTGGCTATGTGGCAATCCCAGGGGCAGAAGCAAGGCTTGCTCTCGTGGCTTCGCGGTCAGCCGCACAGCATGGAGCTCCATGACTATCTTACCGACAACCAGGAACCCGAAAGCCAGAGCGTCCGCGAACCTCGTGTCAAAGAGTGCATCGCCATAGCCAGGCAGCTCTTCCAACCTTCCCCCTCTCCCGTCGCGCCATCTCCCAACGCCATGGATCTCAGATCTTCGGGCAACCTTATTTATATGGTCGGCGATGTCTCGCTCTATTTCACCGGCTCGGAGTACGGCCGCCGCTATCTTCATCTTGTCGACAACCCTGTCGCTCTGGAAAGCGACGACGAGACAGCTTCCTACATGCAACTCATCCTCGACAGTCTTGCCGCCAACAACGCCATCTTTTCCCACCATAGGATAGGGGAGGGCGGCCTTTTCGGCGCCTTGCTGGCGGTAACGGCCAACTATGGCAATGGCTTCGAGATTCTCACCTGCCGCGAGGTGCGCCTCGACTCGTTCCTCTTTGGCGAGCGGGGTGTGCGTTATGTCGTTTTCCTTGACGAGCCTCGCGAGGACTTCTTCCTTCAAAAACTTGGCGAGGCACGGATAAACTGCTGTTTCTTGGGTCGTGTCACCAAAAACCGTATCGTCGTCGACGATATGGATTTCGGCAAGGTCTCCCTCTATCGTTGACGTTTTTCTCAATCTCTATCCCACCCCTCCACAACAAGGATAGCCATCAGTTTTCCGCAAATCGCTGTGTCCTTGAATAATTGTGATATTTCATAAGTTGACATATAGTAAGGCTCTCTGCTGGGTATAAAAAAAAGGTCGCATAATTGCGACCTTTTCTATTGAAGTTTCTTTTTCTATTTAACCACAAGTTTACGTATTAAGTTAATTCCATCGGCTGAAGCGCGTACGAAGTATGTGCCCGAGGGCAGATCTCTCAGCTCTATCGTCGTGCTGTTGTTGTCGTTGCATTTCATGACTGATTCCTTGACTGTGCGACCACTCATGTCGACTATTGTCAGCACCACTTCGCCATGAACTCCTTTCATTCTAATGGTAGCCATCTCTTTGGCCGGGTTGGGGTATATTTCCATCGAACCATTAGAGATGTCGATCGAAGTGGCTATGCCTGTTGTGGTCGTTTGGAATGTGGCGCGTTCGCTCCATGCGCTATAGACGCCTTCGCCGCACTTGGCGCGTACATACAGAGTGTACGTGGTTTCGGGTGTGAGCCCTGTTATTGTCGCGTTGGTGCTCTCGATGTTATCTATAGTGGTTCCTGCTCCTACGCTGAAGTTGCCAATGCCGTATTCAATACTATAGGAGGGGCTGTTTCCTTGCCATGATACCTGAGCCGATGTCGCCGTGATGTCGCTTATCGTAACTTCTGACACAGGTTCGCATGTCGTCGTTGTGAAAGTCACGGCGCCGCTGTAATCCGAAATAGAGCCATTGTTGGTGCAACTATCGGCAACAGCAACGCTATAGGTTATATCCTGTGCAAGGCCCGTGATGGTGAAAGGATGTTCGGTGGCTACAATTACTGTGTCTGAGGCGTTGTGGCCGAGACGCAGGTACCATACCGATTGGTCGTTTTGTGATGCCCAGTCGAGTGTGGCGCGGTCGTACCCGACATTAGCGACTGTGGGTGTTGTTGGAGGCAGGCATGGACGCATGGCGGTGACAAAAGTGGCTTCCGCCCAATCGGAATAATTGCCGGTAAGGCACAGCTGGCGTACGCGGAAGTTGTATTCGGTCATTTCGTCAAGATTGCTGAAGGTGAAGTTGCCTGTTATGCTGCTGGTTACTATCGACACAGGGTCGCTCCATTGGCTGTCGGTGGCTTTCTTCATAGAGATCTGGTAGTTGCGCGACATACCTTGCCATCTCACACTTGCGCTGTCGTATCCTATTGTGTTGGCGACAAGGTTGATGGGCTCATGGCATGCGGCGCCGCCGCATGAAATGAGCTGCATGAGAGGTCGTGAATTGTAACGTGACTTCATCATATACGACCCATTGGGGCTTATTGGGTCGATATCGTTCGCCATGCTGCGGTACGATATTGTCTTTTGTCCACTGCATTGGGCAACTCCAAACTTGAGGAATGTGGCTTCGTCAACACCTGAATTGTCGTCCACAATCACCACCAAGTTGTTTACGCCGTCCCATAGATATGGTTCGTTGAAATTGAAGAAATTCCATCCTTTTCGGCAATTCATGCTGCCGCTGTATACTAATACGGCTTGGTTGGTGTCGAGCGTGATTATACTGTTGTCGTTGGCAAACGATGTGGTCGTGGTTGGCTGCAGCCAGATGTTGACGGAGTTTTTCACGGTCATCGCCACATTGTCGTTGTAATAGAATGCCATCGTCGAGAATACTCCAAGCCCGCTTAGTTCGCTTGCGTCGATGATGAATTCTGTAACCGAATAGCTGTATCCGGTGCTGAGAGGCATATAGTGGCTCGTGGCGCCCATGGGGCCGTTGGAGAACAATGCCGCGTCGTCGCAGTATGATGTGCTTACCTGCAATGGCCCTGCCCAGTCGCTATACGAGGTGTCGCCGCAATGAGTGCGGATGTAAAAGTCGTATGTCGTCATTGTGTCGAGCCCATTTATTGCGAAGGGATGGGTGTTGGCTGTAATCGTGTTTCCTGTGCCGGGGACAAAATCCATGGGGCCGTATTCTATCTCCCAGTTTTGTGCTGGCGAAGGGCTGTCCCAGTTAAGGTGTATCTGGGTGGTCGAAACAACGGGAGCTGTGATATTTGTCACGGCCAGACATTCGGGAAGGAGGTCGATGGTGATGTCGTCGATGAAGTTGGGCGAGCCATAGGCTCCCTCATTGATGTTATGGAATGCTATGATACGGCTGTTGCCTGTGTACGATTGGAAGTTGACGGTATGATGGGTATAAACTTCCTCCATATCTTCAAATGTGTCAATGGGAATAAAGTTGTCGCCCTCCATTACACCTACTTGCAAGGCGTAGTCAGAATTGTTGACAAGGTGGTATAAGTCGAGCTCCAATTGGTTCAACGGCACGGGCATAGGTGGCATACAAACGTATGCTATTTTGCCTATGAATAGAGAGTAGTTGCCGCTGTGGGCATTGTCTGAGCCATAGTAAATCTGTGGGTTGCGAGTGCCCGTGGTGCCTGTCACCTCTTGCATCCAGCATGTTGGGAATGCGTTGGTGAAAGCGGTTGTTGAGTTGGTGACGCTGTTGAAGTTCTCGAAATATGGCAGCGTCACGGGATTGCATGTTGTGCGGAATTGGCGGCTGACGGCCATACTTGTGTCGCCCTCTATGCAGAATGCTCTCACGGTAACGGCGTATTCGGTGTTTGGTGTCAATCCGGTAATGGTCATATTGGTGCTATGTGCCATTGTGCTAACATTGTTGCAGGTCACAATCCATTGGCTTTCGTCTCCGTTCGAGTTCCATGATACATATATGCTGTCGTCGAAGGGCACGATTGAGATGTCTGATGGAGTTTGGCACGAGGTGCGGCGCACAACGACATTGTCTATGGCTGCGGGGCTTTGGTGTCCTATGGCTATATAGAGATCTGTCCATGCGAAAAGCAGTCGATATACTCCAGGTGTGGTGATGTGAACTTCGCTTTCTATGGTTGTCCAACCATTGGTGTCGCCATAAAGTTGGCTCCCTCCGTCGAGGCTAATCCAGTTGACGGGTAGCGTGGTGGCGCTGAACCCCGCTGGTACATGTGTTCCGCCTTCTGGGGTGAAGGAGAGTGGCGCGAGAGCAACACGTAGATAGTCAAAGTTTGATTGCCCGTTGCTGCGCCAATCAAAGCGGTAGTTGTAGTTGCCTGTATCGGAGAAGGTGAGGTTGACATAGGCATAGCTGATACCTGTGACGTCGGTGTTGTAGGTGTTGCTAACACCGCCATCCTGTGATATATACAGCGAATTGTTGTCTCCGTTGCCTAGTGCCGAGCCAATCACCCATGCATTGACATGCTGGCCGTTGCTCATGTTCCATTTTGCGTTGTCCTCATTGTTTGAGAAATTGCTGTAGAACGGTATCTCGTAGTATGGGTCGGCGGTTGTGAAGGTGGCCATAGTGAAAATAGCGTCGTCTCCGCATTCGGGTCGCACATAGAAATCGTATGCCGTTGATGTTGTCAAGCCGGATATGTTTATGGTATTTGTTGAGCTATAGAGTGTTGTGCCATAGCCTAATTGGTAGCCATGAGGACCATATTCTATCTGCCAGGAGACGGCTGTCGAGTGGTCAACCCAAGTTAGGGTAAGTGAGTTGGTGTCTATTGAGGTTGCCACGATGTCGGAAACTGGCGGACAGAGTGGCGCGAGTCGTATTTCGATATCGTCGATAGCGGCGCCCCATTCTGTTTCGGGTCGCTCTGCCTTGATGGCGAAATGAGTGCCGAAACCAGAATAGCGGTCGAAGTATACCACGTGTTTATGCCACGATGTCGTTCCTTCGATAACAACTGTGTCGACTGCTGTGAATGATGCTCCTGTCGTGTCGTCATGATCCATCACTCCGATTATGAATGTGGGCCTTTGGAGGCTGCTGTACGAGCGCGCCCAGAATGATAATTGCAGCTGGTTGACCGGAAGTGCCGCGGTGTCTATTTCTGGTGTGACGATGTATTGGTAGTCGCCATAGAGATAATTGGGGCTTGCGCTCCATGCCAATCCTCTGAACCCCGTGCGCACATCGCCGTAGAGGGCGTCGTTTGAGGTGTAGGGTATCCCATGGTAGTCACATGAGTCGACAATTCGGCTCCAGCATTTGGCAAAGTTATTGCTGAAGAGCCCTCCTACAGCGTTCTGCTCGAAGCCTTCACGCCAAGGCGAGTGCTTTATTTTGCCGCAGATGGTGCGGAAATCGCTGGTGATGGCAATACTTGTGTCGGTGCTCAACAATGTGCCATTGTCGTCCCATTGGCCGCATATGGTGCGTACGCTGGCTGTGTACACCATAGAGGCGTTAAGGCCGCCGACAAGGCAATGGGGCATCATCAAGTTGCCGTATTCGGCTACTGTGTCGTCTCCGCTCATGATTGTCAGTATAAACCCGGCGCTGATATTGTTGTCATCCCAGTATAGGTAGACGCTGTCGGTGGTACTTAGGTCTTGGTTGACCGCGATAAATGTGGGGTGTGGACAGAGGGGTATGTAGTCAACTCGTATATCGTCAATGTAGGGACGGCTGTATATGCTGTCGGGTGATAGGAATGTTATGTGGCCGTGACGCAGATCGTCAAATTGTTCGTCGCTGAGCGTACTGTCGTTCGCCAATATATCGAAAGGAAGTTCTATCTCTTCCCACATACCTATCTGGGTTGTTATGATGGTGTCGATAGGGTAGAAGGTGGCCATGTCGTTGACGTCAGACATGATTCCAACCACAAGAGGATGGTTGCTCGATATGGCATTGCTGGTGTTAGCGTCGCGATAAAGTTGGAAGGTGACTTGCAGCGAGTCGATGGCTGCGTCTAGTTCAGGCAATGCCACATAACTGTGGCTCTCCTCGTTTGAGAAAAGGTATAGAACCGACTGACGCCCTGCCACGCTCCATGGATAAATATAGGGAGTGTTGGCACCCAGTTGGCTGTATTTATACCAGCATGATGGCACGATGGGAGATGCGCCGACTGGCCATGAAGTGAAATCTTCGGCATAGGGGATGGGTTGTGCCAGGCACTTGGTGGTGACCGTGAAGTCGCTGTGGAAGTTGTCTTCACAGTCGCCAACTACTCGGAATGTGTATGTTGTCGATGGGTCGAGATTGGTTATTGTATAGCTGTGTTGTGTAGTAGATCCCAACAGAGTGAAATTCTCTTCGCCCAAAACTCTATAATATATGTCCCATGAGGTTTCGTAACCACCGGGTATAAGGGTGAAGTCTACCGTATTAGCTCCTATGTCGCCGATGAATATCATGGGAGGATAGCATTCGCTCTCTGTGCCGCATTCCGAGGTATGGAGCACAATGTTGTTGCGGTAGGGATATTCTTGGCGCTGCATAAGCAGGTAGTTGTCGAATGTCTCATCGTCGCTGAAGAATGATATGGCTTTGTCGGTGGCGGAATGGCATGCAAAACGGTAGTTTTGGTTGTGAGCCGCTCCCGAATTGTCGACCACAGCGATGACAAGGTTGCTGCGACCGTCGTAGTTGAAGAAGTTTTGGTTAAATGCAAAGGTGTTCCACCCGTACGAGCAGTTCATAGGACCGCTGTATACGAGTGTCATCTCTGATGGGTTAACGAAATTGGTCCTGCTCAGCGAGCTGAGTGAGGTGACTCCCATGTAAATCATACAACTGTCTTTGACCGACATGGGTAGCGTGTCGGAGGCATAGAAAAACTCAATGGCGCTGATCGATCCGGCTGTGTCTATTTCGCCAGCGGTGAATAGCTGCTCGGAAAATGAGTAATTATGCCAGTTGTGTACAGGAAATTCAAAGTGGTTTGAGTTGTTTATCCCGCTTATGGTGTCGGTCGCAAATAATGTGGAATCTATAACGTTGCAACTGGTCATAGCCGTCGTGAAGAGCGCGTTGACCCATTGCGAGGTTTCGTTGTTCTCGCATATGGCGCGTACGCGCACTTCGTATGCAATGTTGTGGTTCAAGTTGGTGATTAGATATTCGGTGTTGGTTGTGCTATAGGAATCCCAAGTTCCCGACATAGTGTCGCGCACTTGAATCTCAGCTCCTTGGTACTCGCCAATGCGGCCGGTTGTCCACTCTAGGAGGGCTGCGCCAGCGGTGACAACAGGTATTTCAAGATTGCGAATACGGCTGCAAAGGGGTGTCGTCTCGACGGTGACGTCATCTATGTAAACATGCTTGGCCTCACCCGAGTCGCATAGCAAAGTAATGTTGCGCCCTATACCGTTGTAATCGGTTAGTGGCACCTCAAAAAACTCCATCGCCGAGCCGCTGCATACTATGGTGTCGACAGCTGTGAAAGTGCTGATGTCTGTAGGATCGTCCATCACACCCACAACCAGCGTTGCGCCGTTGCGGTTTGATGAGCGCATCCATAGCGAAACCATCAGCGTCGACGGATTGTCTTGGAAGAGTGGCAGCGTGACGTAAGAGTAATCTGTTTCGGAAGAGTTCATGCTATAGCAGCCACTTTCGCTGTGGGCATTGCCGTACGATGTGCTGGGAGTATATATATTCGAGTTGGAATACCCTGTCCAGCAAAGGCCCGCGCCATCCTCATCCTCAAATCCATAGCTGTATGGCAGGTCGGCATGGAGAACAGAGGAACACAAAGTGCGGATTGCTCCGTTTGTGGCTTCACTAGTGTCGCCATTGCCACAAATAGTACGGATACTGTAGTGGTATTCCGTGTTTCCTGCAAGGCCGTTGAATGTTACTGATGTTAATGTGGTGGTTGTGTCTATGTGGTTCGTGTTGCCGGCATCAGACAAGGTTATTTGCCATGTTGACGAATTGAAAAGAGGCGTCCAACTTATTGTTATAGAGCTGGAATCGGCTGTCGCGTTAGCGTCCGCCACAGGAAAACATGAGGGAAGATAGTCGACGGCGATATTGTCTATATAATGTGTCGCGTAGTGCACGTCGTCTTCGTCAGAACTATTCAGGAATGCGATATTGCGTCCCGACCCGTTGTATCCTATGAAATATATATTTTTTGTAAAAGTGCCGCCTGGAGTGTCATATATGGTGTCGACAGGTGTGAAAATGCCATTCTCCATCACGCCCACAACTAGTGGTGTCGGTTGCGATGCCGAGTGGCTATAAGGTGTACCGTGTGTGAAAGATAGTTGCAGAGTGTCTATCCGGCTATTCATTTTTGGAAGAACAATGTAGCCAAACCCGTTCATCTGCAATCTGTTGTTTTCGATATACGGCGCATATTGCAAAGTGGAGTAAGCCGAATCCCCGGTGAGTGTGTAGCTCCATCCTCTGGGAAAGTCAACATTCAAATTGTTGAAATTCTCATAATAGGGTATTGTCACACCCGTTGTGGATGTGACCGATGTCGCAAAACTGGTGTCGCCATCGCCGCAGATGGCTCTTACATTAAAGGTATATGTTGTGTTGGGTTGAAGCCCAGAAACTGTATATGATGTTGTGGCGCTTGTCGCTGCGGGGATATTTGTGGTGTCGGTTTCAGATGATGTGGTTATCAACCATTGGCTCTCGTTGCCGCCCGCCTGCCAGCTCAAGATTATAGAGAAGATATCTTGCGTTGCCGTCAATGATGTTGGAGGCATGCAAGATACTTGTCGTATAGAAATGTTATCCACCGCGGCGGGAGGGTTTGATCCTCCTACGTAGTCGTTGCTCCAAATAAAAACAAGCTTGTAGTACGTCACTCCAATCGTGGGATTTTCCGGGGCGCCTATCTCCACCACTTTCTCGTTCCTTTGCCAATCAGCGGCCATGAAGAGCCCGGTTCGGCTCTCATTGTTGCTGAGACTTATCCATCCGTCGGGTAACGACCAGGCAGAAACGCCGCGAGGCAGCTCCGAACTGCCTATCAATAGTGTAGTGTCGTTGGCAGGCACCAAAGCGGCTATAAGCATGTCGCAATTTGCCTCTCCAACACCATTCCAGTCAAAAGAAACGATGTATGTGCCTTGAGCTAAGGCAAAGTCGCGATAAGCAATAACTCTTGAGGCTATACTGTTGTCATAACTGTAGCTGTATCCCTCCATATCCGATATGTATAGGGATTTTCCACATGACATTGAGCCTTCTTGCGATGTGCAATTTGCCACGACGGTGTCAATGTACCATTTGTTGGCAATAGTCGAGTCTCCGTTCAGCAGTATCCATGCCGCGTTTTCAACAGGGTCGTCGAATCCGCAATGATAAGGTGCGGAGGCACGCCAATCCTGAGTGCGACCCGTGAAGGGCAATGCCGTCAATAATGCCGCAAGCAGGACAAACGATAAGATTTTTTTCATGATTATGTTCTGTTATATATTAATTAATGTCTTATATACAATTTCTGCGTTAATATATATAACGTAATAAAAACATAAAAAACTACAACGGCATCAAATTATATCATAGGAATATTTAGCGACCCATAGCGAACTCACACCTTCTCACGATGTCACCCCAAGTCATCCACATCAACTTTCATCATAATGGCAATAGTTTTCTGGAGCGAATACAAAAAAATAGCGGCAGCCGTTAGGCAGCCGCTATTAAGCACACTTCTCTATCGAAAATAGAGTATAGATTAGAATCTTTTCTCTTTGATACGGGCTTTCTTACCTGTAAGGTTACGCAGATAGAAGATACGAGCTCTGCGAACAGAACCGCGCTTGTTGATGTCAATCTGCTCGATGAAGGGTGATGCGATCGGGAAGATACGCTCAACGCCAACACCGTTGGTAATCTTACGGACAGTAAAGGTCTCAGTAGAACCACTTCCGGAACGCTGTAGAACGACACCCTGGAAATTCTGGATACGCTCTTTGTTGCCTTCCTTGATTTTGTAATGGACAGTGATGGTATCTCCGGCCTTAAATTCGGGGAACGCTTTGCGCTCGACCAAATTCTCTACGTATTGCATTATTTCTGTTTTTCCCATGACTTAAAAAAATTTACAGGTTCAACATTATTTCTTTACCATCTTAACAACAGCGGTGAAAGCCTCGGGGTTGTTCATGGCCAGGTCGGCCAAAACCTTACGGTTCAGTTCGATGTTGTTCTTATGCAGTTCGCCCATAAAAACGGAATAGGAGATGCCGTTCATGCGGCAACCGGCATTGATACGGTTGATCCACAGTGCGCGGAACTCTCTTTTCTTGTTTTTGCGGTCACGGTATGCGTAGGTCTGACCTTTTTCCCATTTATTTTTGGCTACTGTCCAAACGTTTTTACCTCTTCCCCAGTAACCTTTGGTGCGGTTGAGGATTTTTTTTCTGCGGGCTCTTGAAGCCACAGCATTTACTGATCTTGGCATAAATTTTAATTTTTTTTCATTTCAGCGGTGCCCTTGTCGCTTGTCTTTACGACTTTGCTACAAGAAGCACTCTTTTGTGCTGTAAATAATGGTTAATTACTCCTTTGGGCAATTGTTGTTGAGATTACTCTCAACATCTATCGCCGTCGGCGGGATGAATTACATACCGCTTGATAAAAGCATACGTTTTACGCGCTTCTCGTCATCGCGGCTCACCAATGTGGTGTGGTCGAGATTACGTTTCTGCGTGGTCTCTTTCTTAGTCAGAATGTGACTGTGATAGGCATGCTTTCTTTTGATCTTACCAGTACCGGTGAAAGCGAAACGCTTTTTGGCACTTGATTTAGTCTTTAGTGTAGGCATTACTTTACTGTTTTTTGTGGTTTAAAAGTTCTTTCGACCGGCTTGATGGCACTTCGCTCAGAAGAAACCATGTCGCGGCCATTATCGTGGATAGAGTTGTGTGTTTCTATTTTTTTGGCGCAATGAGCATGAGCATGCGTTTGCCTTCAAGTTTGGGCATTTGCTCGGGTTTGCCATATTCCAGCAGCGCCTCGGCAAATTTGAGCAGCTGTGCCTCGCCTTGCTCTTTGTAGAGTATCGAACGGCCTTTGAAAAAAATGTCGACTTTGACTTTGTTGCCCTCTCTAAGGAATCGGATTGCATGGTTCAGTTTGAACTCAAAATCGTGGTCGTCTGTCTGTGGGCTAAGTCGTATCTCTTTGATGACAACTTTGCTCGACTTGGCCTTCATCTCTTTCTGTTTCTTTTTCAGTTCATAGTTGAACTTTTGATAGTCAACTATTTTGCATACGGGCGGCTGAGCGTTTGGCGATATTTCTACCAAGTCAAGTCCTTGGTCGTACGCCATACGCAATGCGTCGCGTGTATCCATAATGGTGGGCTCCATACCTTCTCCAACCACACGCACTGCGGGGTCAGTAATGCGATCGTTGATACGATGGTCAGGCTCTTTTTTAACAGGACCTCTGTTGCGGAGTCCTTTGTTAGGCTGTGGTTTTATTGGTGCTGCCAATGAGATTTTGAATTTAGTTTATAAAATGATTTGTTTGATTTTGTTTCTCAATATGAAGTCGTTAATGTCGCTCCCAACAATATACTATTTGTTGTCCGTCATTACTTGTTCAATCTCTTTGTTTATGATATCGGCAAAGGCATTGGGAGTCATGCTGCCGAGGTCTCCTGCCCCTTGACGGCGTACTGAGATCGTTCCGTCGTTGATCTCTTTTTCGCCAAGAATGAGCATGAAAGGATATTTCCCGATTTCAGCGTCACGAATCTTACGGCCAATTTTTTCGCTGCGCTCGTCAATGACACCACGAAGGTCCATGTCTTCGAGAGTCGCAAGCATTTTGCGTGCATCGTCAACATATTTTTCGCTGACAGGCAGGATGATAAACTGCTCTGGAGTGAGCCATAACGGGAATTTTCCACCAGTGTGCTCTATGAGTACTGCGCAGAATCGCTCCATTGATCCAAATGGGGCTCTGTGAATCATCACAGGACGATGTTTCTGGTTGTCACTGCCTATGTACTCAAGCTCAAAACGCTCGGGGAGGTTGTAGTCAACCTGAATAGTTCCAAGCTGCCAACGACGGCCAATGGCGTCCTTAACCATAAAGTCGAGTTTAGGACCATAGAAAGCGGCTTCGCCGTACTCCACTTTGGCGGGAAGATTTTTCTCTTTGCATGCTTCGACAATAGCAGCTTCAGCTTTTGCCCAGTTTTCGTCGCTGCCCACATATTTGGTTTTATCGTTAGGGTCACGAAGCGAGATTTGTGCCTCGAAATTCTCAAAGCTAAGAGCCTTGAAAATGATTTCGATAATCTCCATAACCTTAATAAACTCCTCCTTCACTTGGTCGGGGCGGCAGTAGATATGGGCATCGTCCTGGGTAAATGAACGCACGCGGGTAAGACCATGCAATTCACCACTCTGCTCATAACGATAAACAGTTCCGAATTCGGCTATACGAAGTGGCAGATCTTTATATGAGTGTGGCTCATTCTTGAAAATCATGCAGTGGTGAGGACAGTTCATGGGCTTAAGCAAATACTCCTCGCCCTCTTCCGGAGTCGTGATAGGACGGAAACTGTCAGCGCCATAGTGATCCCAGTGTCCCGAAGTCACATACAACTGTTTTCCGCCAATATGAGGAGTCATAACCTGCTTGTAGCCATAGCGTTTCTGAATCTTTGACAGAAATGCCTGCAAGCGAAGACGCAATTCTGTACCCTTGGGCAACCAGATGGGAAGACCTTTTCCCACAGTGTCGCTAAACATAAAGAGTCCCAACTCTTTGCCCAACTTGCGGTGGTCGCGTTTTTTTGCTTCTTCGAGCATGGTAAGGTACTCGTCAAGCTCTTTCTTTTTCGGGAAAGTAATAGCGTAAACACGAGTCAACTGCGGACGGTGCTCGTCGCCGCGCCAGTATGCGCCGGCAAGATTTATAAGCTTTATGGCCTTGATGGGGCTGAAATCAACCAAATGGGGACCTCGGCAAAGGTCAGTAAAGCAACCGCTGTCGTAGAATGAGATTGTGCCGTCTTCAAGGTCGTTGATAAGTTCAACTTTATATACTTCCTCACGGTCGCCAAAGACTTTGAGAGCCTCGGCTTTGGACACTTCGCGTCGGGTTATAGGAGTCTTGGCCTGAACAAGTTCCTGCATCTTTTTCTCTATTTTGGGGAAGTCTTCGCTGCTTACCTCATACTTGCCAAAATCAATGTCATAGTAGAATCCGTTTTCTATGGCAGGTCCGATACCGAACTTTATTCCAGGGTACAGCTCTTGCAATGCTGTGGCCAAAAGGTGAGCCGATGTGTGCCAGAAAGTGTGCTTGCCCTCTTCGTCGTTCCAGGTCAGCAGTTGAACTGTGGCATCTTCGTTGATAGGACGATAGAGTTCAATTACTTTGTCGTTGACTTTGGCAGAGAGCACATTGCGTGCAAGACCCTCGCTAATGCTTTTGGCAATATCCAGAGGGGTCACACCAGCTTCATATTGGCGTACAGAACCGTCGGGGAAGGTTATATTTATCATTTTATAGTATGTTTTCTAAATGTTAAAGATGTTCATAACAAATTAGTACAAAAGAAGATACGGCAAAAAATCGTCCTCTTTCGCATTCATTGTCAAACTGCAAATTTACACAAAAAAAACATTTTCAAAGAAAAAAGGCCAAAAAAAGTGAAAACCACGCTTTTTTTAGTTTTTTTAACCCTAGTGACTTAGATACAGAAAAAGTGGGCGACAGATTCATTCCGCCGTCCACCTTTTGATAGTACTTAGATAGTACTTACACGCTCTTTTCCGCCTATCGGTTCTCAGCGTGTTGTCTGCTTTTCTTCTTGTGTTTGTTCCAGAATCCATACACCTCGCTGACGTTGCCGGCTGTGGTGAATGCAGGAATCTCGTTTTTATTGATATAATCCATCAGTTTCGAGAACTCATCTTTGTTGAGCAGGGCTTCAAGCTCAATGCTCTTCTCTCCCGAGTAGCCACCGATAACCTCATACATAGTGCAACCCCTCTGAAGGTCGTTGATTATGAACTGACGCAGACGGTCGTATTCTTTCGAGACAATACAAACTCGCTTCTTGTTGTTGAGGGTTGCGGTGAAATAGTCGACAACCAAACCATTAATCCAAGTTCCGATAAGTCCTATTATGACCATACGGAATGGATTGATTGCAAATGCAGTGCAGCAAATGACGGCACCCGCCACCGAAACAGATGCGCCAATGTCGAAATGGAGGAATTTGTTGACGATTTTTGCCAATATGTCAAGTCCACCTGTCGAGGCGTTGATGCTGAACATCAAAGCTTGAGCGGCGCTTAGCAGCAACACGAAACAGCATAAGTCAAGCCACGGGTCGCCCATTACTGATGGGGTGCCTGTTACAGGGTTGGGGTTTGCGATGTTTTCCCAAGGGAACACTTTGGCCCAAAAGTCGGTCAAAGGACCAAGTATCAATGCCGTATACACTGTTTTGAAACCAAATTCTTGTCCTATAAGAAGGAATGCGAGAATCAGCAAAACTATATTGATGCACATAATCCATATACCCAAGCCTTGACCATGAGAGAATATGTTGCTGAGTACAATGGAAAGACCGGATATTGTACCAATAATCAGTTTGCTAGGTACGAGGAAGTAGTATACAGCGGCAGCGGTTACCATCATGCCAAGAGTCATGATGATGAGTTCAATCCAGAACTTTTTGGTTCCGATAATATTTAGTATTTTGCTCATAAATTATTAGTGTTGAGATTTTTAGTTGTCGTTATTTTATTTGTTTCAAAATGCAAAAGTACATAATTATAGGTCATACGCCAAAAGAAAAATGAGTTTTTTGTTTTTTATCACCAAAACTGATTATTAATGTGTGATGTAAACTGTTTTCATTCGCGCTGCATAATGTCCTGAAGTACAAGCGCGGCAAGATTGAACCCGAAAACGGCGGTCACATGCGAAATGGAGCCGTTGACTTGTGCCTTTGTTTGATTCAAGGTAGGCGACTCACAATTTGAGGACTCTCCGAGATTGGGCAGAACTTCGGGCGACCACACACATTTGAATTTAGCCTCAGGGAAGCATTCCTTTTTTTTCATTCTTTTACGGAGCGCTCTTGCCAATGGGCAGCCATCTATCTCCCAGAATTCGCTGACATGAATCTGCAAAGGGTTCATCTTAAGGGCGGCTCCCATAGAACTGTAGAATTGTGTATGCGACCTCAACTCCATTCTCCTCGTGGTGTCACCCAAAGCAATACGTTGCTGCTCCTTTTGTCGGCGCATTATATGCGTGGCGTGGAGTATAAGCTCCATTTTGTCGCTGAGACTGTCAATGGCGTCTATTATATAGTCGTATTCTTCCAAGTTGAAATTGACTGCATTCTCTTGGTTGTAAACACTGTATATGGCATTTATGTCGGCGTCTGGATTAATGTCAAGCAAACGTGCTCGCATAGCTTCGACTTTTACCTGCCCTATTGTTGATGTTGTCGCCAATGACTGTCGGTTAATGTTGGTTTCGCATACCTTGTCCCCATCCACAATAGTCAAATGCTTTATGCCGCTGCGTATCAAGCTTTCCGCACACCAGCTGCCTACGCCTCCAACACCAAAAAGTATGACTTTTGTGTCGCAAATGCTTTCCATTGTTTTCTCTCCGAGAAGAAGACGTGCTCTGTCGAATATTTTTTTTGCCATTTTTGTTAGTCGCTTTTGTGATGTAATAAGTGGATATACAGGCTAATGCGCATAGTGTGGGCTCTTTTGTTGAATGCAAAATTACATTTTTTTACCTTGATGCTTAATTTTTGACACTCTTTTTTCTTTTAATTGGTAAACACAAATGCGTGGCATAATACTCCAATCCATTCATTGTGGTGTCTATTTGTATAGAAACCAATTTATTAGTAACTTTTAAATCCTTTGCCTTATGAAAAAAATGCACAACTTGATTATCGTGGACGAAAGCGGAAGCATGATGTCAATCGAAAAACAGGCCGTAAGTGGCATGCTTGAAACCCTTCAAAGTATCAAAATGTCGCAAAAAAACACTCAGGACATTGTTCAGACGGTCACTTTGATTACTTTCAACTCAAATCATTTGAACTTCATTTACAATTGCACTTTGCCTGAGGGCGTTGACCCCTTGTCAATCAAATATCTGCCCGAAGGTTGCACACCATTGTACGACGCTATTGGATCTGGAATAAGTAGAATTAAAGAGGTCGCCTCTAAGGAGGACGGTGTAATTGTTACCATCATCACCGATGGTTATGAAAACTCATCTAAGGAATATACGTTGTCAGACATAAAACGTATAATAGAACAACAGAAAGAATTGGGGTGGACCATAGCCCTTATTGGAACAAGCAATCTTGATGTGGAGTCGATGGCTAAAAGTATGTCAATCAGCGACCATCTGTCTTTTTCACAAGATGCGGGCACTACCAATCGAATGTTTCGTGAGATGAGAGAGGCTCGAGATACAAGAATCTTTATGATGGCAGAGGACATAGAGGCACCTGCATGTTGCTCATTCTTTGACAAGTCGTCTATAAGCAGTGATGATGATGATAAGTCGGTGGCTTCTGCGTCTGAACGTATCAAGAAAATTCGAGACCTAATACAAAAGGTGGAGCCGGATTCAATAAATGCTTAACTCACTGTTCTGAAGAGCTGATGTCTATGTTTTGTGATCTTAGAATAAACAATTATATCAATCCGAATAATATGACTATAATATAGACATCATTTCGAAAGGCAACACAACATTGTCGAGTAGAGAAGCCTCACGGAAAAGGGGTGCGATTTCATAGGCGTCGAATCCAGAGTCGATGCCTATGTTGCTTACATTAAATTGCATGTCGCTGTTTCCCCGTGCAAAAGAGGTGAACTCTTCAATATAGGGCATAATTGTGTCTACGTCGCCTTGCATAGTTGGAATAGCGTAACTGTCACCATAAAGGCCGTTGGATTGACCGCGTTGGGCACCATAATATTTAATGGCTTCTTCAGCAGAACGGCTCATGGGTATACCAAGTAGATTGCTTTCGAAAACATAAATATTGTGGAGTGGTTGGGACGTGAATTCTGCTTCTCCAATAAATATCCTTTTTTCACTGCTCGAGGCGCTACCTAAGCCTATTCCCATTGAATCCAGAGATTCGTTAATATCGAAAGAGCTTCTGGAAGATAAGGTGCATGGGCGAAGTGCGGGTTCTTCCATATATTTGTTTGTGAATTGCGAATGCCCGATTTTGAAATATGGTATTATCTTGTCATTTAGTATTTTGTGGTAACGCTGAGATACTGCCGACGGTGTTATGCCAAGCCATCCTGCAATCTCTTTGCTTTTGTAGCCGTCTTGCAAAAAGGCAATAAGTATTTGTCTGTCAATGGCTCTGATGTCCAATTCAATGCACAGTTCGTCAATGGTGCTGCTATAATTCATTGGATCCTCGTCGATATTGAATTCAATGTCGTTCATGCGTTGTTTAAGCCTTTCTTCGAGGCTTTCGTAAATCATTTTACTTTGCTGTGCTTTTATTTTGTCGAGCACAATGAAACGAAATCCGTTTACCATCCAAGTGGAAAGTTTTATCTCTTTTTTCCGTTGAGTCAAAGGAAGCCAGTCTTTCAATACTAGCGATAGGTAATACTCGTGAGCCAGAGAGTAGAAGTCGAGACCCTCTTTCCCAATAAGATGGTATTTTTTGTTAAGGAGGAAATATGCTATTCGGCAGAAACCGTAGAAATAGTCGCGTGTAATGGTTTCGTCGTGCCTGCGAAGCCCTTCGACTATTTGGTCGTCGTTTAGGTCCGAGAAATAGGTCATGGTTGTATAAAATATGATTATTGTGTTATGTGAGCTAAAAACGGTTGAGTTTGTCTAGTGAAAGTTAAAGAGAGCCACTCATATGAGTGACTCTCTTTTTGTTGCTCGTCTAGAAGGTGAAGCTTAAGCCTCTACATTCTTTTCAATGGCAAGCTTACCTCTGTAATATCCGCATTCGGGACATACATGGTGGCGCAAAACTTGTGCGCCACAATTGTCGCATGTGGTCAGCTGTGGAGCCTCAAGTCCATCATGCGCTCTTCTCTTTCTTGTTCTCGTCTGTGAGAATCTGTGTTTTGGATGTGGCATAATTATTAATTTTTATTTTGTTTATTTTTTTTCTTGTTGTAATGCTGAAAAGGCCGTGATGTTGATTGTTGTCAGTCTTTCAGTTGCTTTAGTATATCCCAGCGAGGGTCTGTTGCCTCTTCATCACTCTCACTTGAGTCATTTTCTGTAAGGTAGTTCAGCATGTTTGGGTCGCATGTCGATTGTCCGTTTTCGTTGTCAGCATGGACACATCGTATGGGCATCTGAACCGCTACATATTCATACATCCATTGAGCCAAGTCGATTTTGTAGGCATTTTCAGGAAGTATGGCTATCTCTTCATCATCATTCTGTTCCTCGTCACTAAATTTCACACACAATGTCTGTTCGCCCTCCACTGGCCATTCCATCTCACTGAGGCATCTGTCGCACTCTGTCTTCACTTTTCCTGAAAAGGAGAAAAAAAACAACAGAAGCCTCTCTTTTTTCTCCAACTTTACGTCAAAATAGACCTCTCCACCTAGTATTTTTTCATTTTTGTACTCTGAAAAAAAACTATCAGTCAGCGTGTATTTATATGAGTAAGTACCTGGTTTTAAGCCGCTGAACTGTATCTCTGTGTCTATCCCGTGCTCCATTTTCACGTATTTGTTGAGTTTGCAAAGATACAAACATTTTTTATTCTGATAAAAAAATATTTTTTATTAGGGGATTTTTTTCTTTCATAATGCGCTTATTCCATATTTGTGATGGCAAAAATAATTTTTTCTAGTTTTGATTTTATTTGAGCTTCTGAGCAATCATAGTCGTTGGCTATTATGGCAAAACAATATCGATTCCCTTTAGCGTTAGTGATATATCCAGAATAGGCCCGTATTCCTCCCATCGAGCCGCTTTTCATCCTCACACTAACTCCAGCAGGGAGGCCTTTAAGCATATTTTTCACGGTGCCGTTTTCTCCTGCTAAAGCCAATGATTTGTAAAAATGTTCGAAATAGGAGGCTTTAGACACTTCGGTAAGGAATCGGCAAAGGAAATCTGTTGTCACCTTGTTATTCCTTGACAAGCCGCATCCATCCTCGAAAGTGACACCGGAGTGTTCTAGTTTGAGGAGCTTTATATAATCATCGATGGCTTTGCATCCATTGGCGGCGCTACCCAATCCTCCCGCCTTATATCCGAGGTAGCGATGAATTGCTTCTGCATAGGTGTTGTTGGAGGTCATGTTTGTGTATTGGGCTATTACGGAGTAGGTTGGGGATGTGTATTCTAGTAGTGTGGTAATGTTAGAGGGTCGTTTCAAAGCCTCTGATGCAGCTCCAGAAACATTAATTTTGTTGCGTCGCAGATATGCGGTGAACAGATCTGCACATGCTTGCCCTGGTTTGGGCAAGGAGGCACGGACAGAGAAATTCTTATTGTCAAGAGGCATTGTGCCGCTGCAGGTGCGTATGGTTGAAGCTGGATCGCCATAGACAGTTACTCTGTCGCCTGTTTTTGCTGGACCTGTAGTCACTTCGTTGATGATGTGAAGTGCTAATCCGCTGGGTTGAGTGTGGGATACTGTGGCAGGATACCCTATACGTGCGCCAGGAGTTAGATGTATGAAAAACATGTTTTCGTGGAAGTTGAGACCGTTAATGCCGCTGCCGTAATAGTTCCCTATGTCGCCCCATTGCCATGTGTCGTTGATAGGATGGTTGTCGAAAATACTTGCGTCGTACTGGACGCGACCATTTACTGCTTTGATTCCCGCTGCGCTAATGGCTCTTTTCCATGCAGCAAAGAGGCTGTCAGGCACGGTCTGTTTGTAGCGGTAGGACCCCAGCAACGGATCTCCGCCTCCTATTATGTATAGGTTGCCATGAAGTGTGCCGTTGGGGTCAATATTGCCACTATAGCCAAGAACGGTTTTGAATCGGAAGTTGCTTCCAAGTCGTTCGAATCCGGCTGCAGTTGTGATTATTTTTGTCACAGAGGCAGGAATGACCGATTTCTGTTGGTTGAATCCATATACAGAGCTTTTTTTATCGAGACTGTATACACTTACTGCAAGAGTGCCATGCTTCAATGCATCCTCTTTGCTTATGTCGGAAACAATTTTTTGAAGATTGGCAGTGCTCTGAGATTTTGCGGTGTAAGGTGTAATGGCGACTGCAGCGATAAAGAATAATGCGGTAAAGAGAAGAGATATATTTTTTTTGTTTGTTGTCATTTGTTGTTTATCATTGTGTTAAGCGATTCGATATAGTCCAGTATTTTGCTGCGGCCTGTGCCTGTCACCGAAGAGGTGATGAATATGGGTGGTAATTCCTCCCATTGTTGCTGCATTGCTTCTTTGAAAGCATTTACGTTGCGAGCCGTCTCACTTTGGTTCTGTTTGTCCACTTTGGTAAAAACGACAGATAGCGCTATGCCGTTTTGTCCCAAAAAAGAAAGGAAGTCAAGGTCTATCTTTTTGGGTGGTATACGGGAGTCGATGAGAACAAAAGTATTAACTAGGTTTTTGCGATTGATGAAATATTCGTTTATCATTTTCATCCAAGACTCGCGAGCGGTTTTCGACACACGGGCATAGCCATAGCCGGGCAAATCGACAAGATACCATTCTCTATTGATGAGGAAGTGGTTGATAAGTTGTGTTTTGCCGGGTTTGACGCTGGTTTTTGCCAGGCTTTTGTTGCGTGTAAGCATATTGATTAACGACGATTTGCCTACATTTGAGCGTCCAATGAAAGCATATTCAGGCAGACTGTCGTCGGGACATTTTCTATAATCACTATTGCTTACTATGAATGTGGCGTTTTTTATTTCCATTTCTTTATCGTTTGTTGCGACGTTCGCGACGACGTTCGCGGCGATCCTCGCGACGTTGTTTACGGCGTTGCGACGGAGTCATTGTGTCGTTATTTGTTGACATAGCTCTTTCGCGAGCTATTTTGTGCTCTCTAAGGTCAGACATACTATCGTCGTCTTCGGAGATGTTTTTCCACCAAGGCAGACGGTGAATGTTGATCTTGAATAGTTTTCTTCGCTCAAAAAATTGGTTACGTGCGTTGTATGTCTCCAGATGTCTGTCTTTCTTTTCGGGGAAGATATCACGTACTTGTATCAATATTCCTGTTTCGTCGGTTTCACCGAAAGCGTGGTTGTAGGCTGTGCCAAAAGAGCGCATGGTCGATGAAAGATTCATGTAGGCGTTTACCAGGGGAGGTACATACGAGCCCAGAGCTCTGACTTTCTTCACAAGAATTTGGTAGTCCTCTTTGTAATTGCGTCCGGTGAAGATTTCGTGTAGCTCGTTGTAGTCGGTTTCGATAACCAAAGGATCAAGGGGCCATACCAGACCATCGCGGTCTGGGAAATGCTTTTGATAGAAGTAGAGGATCAAGTCTTTGGCTTTGCGATTCATATGAGGATACATGGTGATTTTGCCAAAATAATAGCGGGTTTCGGGTATCTCAACGGCGATTGTTGCCAGACCATCCCACAGGTTGTCGAGAGAATACATGCCTTTACGCAGATTGTTGCCTGGTTGGTATTCAGGCTGGACAAACGATCGACCCAATTCAAGGGTATAGGGCAGATAATTCTCGATGAAATCGTCGGAGTAGTGAAAGAGTTCGGCTGTAGGAGTATAAATAGACCCTTCTATTGAGCGGAACATATTGCTGCCGTGAATGAATCGATATCCGCCAACGATGGCTTCGTTTTCTGCGTCCCATACAAATAGCTGTTTGAAACAATAAGGTTCAGGCAGAGTGTCGAATTCATCAATGTCAACAGGCTTGCCAGTTCCGCCACCTTCTGATGCAAAGGAAAGTTCTCTGAGCCGCCCAATCTCTTGCATAATGTTCGGAGAAAGGTGTGCAGTGGTGACATATATTTCTTTTCCACCGAAGTTGGTGTGCCTAAGAAAATTCTTATTCGAGAGCTCTTTTTTAATAAGATCCCTATCGACGGGGGGTATTATGTAACTGTAATCTTTCTCCATGGTTGTATATGAGTTAAATGATGATTGTTATAATTGAGGTATAGGTATAAATGTTATATGGTTTATTTATGTTGTTGGTCACTTGGTGTTGCACTTTTTAATTAATAGTATATATGGTGTCATGTAGTTCTTGGGCCCACAGTTTCGCCGGCCGGCCATCGTCAAGGCTTTGCCAACTGATAGGTACTCCAACAGTCATTTTTATTTTTTTGCCTCGCTGTGCAAACATTTCTCCGGGGAGTAGAGCCATCTCGAAGTTGAATTTTATTCCTAATTTTTTACGCAGATTGGCAATGGTGTAAAAACGGCGACGGTTTTGGGCTTCGATATGGACAGGGACAAGGTCGCGGTGGTGTTGTATGGCTTTTTTGATAACAGTTGTTTTCCATTCTAAATCAACAATCTTGCCATTTATTCGTCTTGAACAGAGTCCTGCAGGGAAGTAAAGGAGAACGTTGTCTTCGGCAAAAGACGAGTTGATTCCTGCCGCGGTGCTGCGATTACCATGCACTTTGTCGATAGGGACAAAAACATCTCGTAAATTTGGGAGGTGCATAAGGAAGTCATTGACAGGAAATTTGATATTTTCCCGTACTTTCCCAACAGCGGCTATAAGAGCCATCCCGTCGGGACCTCCTAAAGGGTGGTTGGCAATGATTATAGGGTTGCCGCTAGTGGGTATGCGCTCGGTATGTGATGTTTCCACATTAACACCTATGTAGTCGATAATTGCTTGCGCAAAGTCGACGCCTTGTTTGTCACGGTGCAGGTATAGCCCCTCGTTAAGTTCATCTACGTGCAGTAGCTTTTTAAGCAGACGCACAACCCATCGAGGCGCTTTTATGCCTTTAGCGGCAAGCACTTTGTCGAGGTCTATAGTCTTTTCTATTGTCGTCTCTTTTGTTTCCATAAAAACTTGCAAATATACACATTTTTTTGATTATAGTTTTTAAAAATACTCTGGTATATATTTTTTTTGTAAATTTGCATCGCAAAACAGAGGACGTTTTCTTTTGTCTCAGAATGCTAACTTTTTGATAATTTGTTAAAACTCATACTGTCAACGTTGCGTTATTTTTGGCTAAAAGACATCGGTAGGAATTACTTACATGTTTGTGACAAAAAAAAAATATCCCTGGTTTTGGCGAAATTCTTCCATTTTTATAAATACATTTGCAAGTAAAACTGATTTAATATGGCAATGATAAAGACCCCCGTCAAGGGCATGCCTGAACAGCTGCCCTCGGATATGGAAATAAGAGAGTATGCTTTGCGCCTTATCAAAGAGACCTATGGCAATTTTGGTTTTTCCCTGATTGAAACGCCTGTTATAGAACATATCGAGAATCTTACCAACAAACAGGGTGGTGAGAACGAGTCACTTATTTTTAAAATATTGAAACGTGGCGACAAACTTCGTGAGGCCGAAGGACAGGAAGAATTGTGCGATAGCGGACTGCGCTATGACTTGACGGTGCCTCTTAGCCGCTTCTTTGTCAATAATATGAATGTTCTGCCTTACCCCTTTAAGGCTCTGCAAATTGGCAGTTCGTTCCGTGCCGACAAGCCCCAGAAAGGTCGTTTCCGTCAGTTTACCCAGTGTGACATAGATATTATAGGAGATGGAAGCAATCTCGCTGAAATAGAGCTTATTTCGGCCACTGCCGAGATGTTACACAGATTAGGCATGGACAATTTCAAAATACGTGTCGGTGATCGCCGTATTTTGAAGGCTATGGTGGCAGCATGTGGATTCTCAAATGAGAGTTTCGACGAAATATGCATTATCCTTGACAAGATGGATAAAATTGGGGTCAGTGGCGTCGAAGACCTTCTTCGCAAAATGGAACTTCCTGAACAAGGTATAGAAAAATATTGTTCAATGCTTGCCGACGGCACCGATTATGACAGCTGCAAGCGTTTTACTGATAGTCATCTTGCGGGTGCTCTTGCCGATGGCGTTGCTGAGAATATGGAAACCATAATCAGTTGTGTGAGATCCATTCTTGGCAATAAGGGAGATGTTGTATTCGACCCATCGTTAGTTCGTGGTATGGGCTACTATACAGGCTCAATATTCGAGATAGAACTAAACGATAAGAAAAACTATTCGTTCTCTATTGCCGGTGGTGGACGTTACGATGAAATGATAGGTAAGTTCAGCGAAGGCAAGATACAAGCACCAGCTTGCGGTTTCAGTATAGGATTTGAGCGTATTGTCACCATCCTTAAAGATAAAGGATTCAAGGTCGCTCGCTCTGGAGAATCTGTGGCATATCTTCTCAGACCAGGTCTTGCTGCAGAGCGTGTGCGAGAAGTTATTGTCGAGGTTAATAAACTCCGCGACGAAGGTAACCGTGTTCTTATCAGTCCTAAAGCAAAGAATATCAAGGCTCAGATTGAGAAACTGGAGGAGTATGGTTATACTCGTATTGTGAAAATAGAGGAATAGAGAGAGTCCGTTTGCCCTTGGGCAAATAAAGAGTTGATATTATTCCATACTAGGCAGTACAGATTCTGCTATTGTATATTGTCACAAATAAAGTTGAATCTTCGGATTCAACTTTATTTGTATAAGATATAATGTAAATTGTTAAAGAATTATATCTTCGAGCACAACTTTGGGAACGAAGTGAATGCCGTCGTGGCGGTAATATGCGTGGCTTTCTTCTTCATGGATTGGAATCAGTTCGATTTTTTCATTGCCTTTGCCGATGCATAGTATGGCGACGGGTTCGTATGGTAGTTCGAAGGCGTCTCTAATTTTCACTTTATTGAAGGCTCCAACTATGAGAGTGTTAAGTCCCATTTCAACAGCGCGAAGCGACATGGTTTGTAGCGACATGCCGAGGTCGATAAGAGCTAGCTTATCGTCGGCGGCAACAGAGCACACTATTATGAATGCTTCAGGTTCAGTGCCAGGAAGGGGGAGATGCAGTTCGGGAAGAGCAGCACCCATTTTGATGTTATCTAACACCTTTTGGGCTCCAGTGTCACGAGTGACTAATTTGAATCGCAGCACTTGCCGGTTGCATCCTGAGCCGATTTTGGTATTCACAGATACTATTTGCCTGAGGAGGTCTTCGCTAACAACGAACTCTTTTTTGTATCCTCGCGTCGAGCGGTTGCGTGAGAGCAATTCGTCGAGAGTATGTCCTATTTTTTTTGTCACTTTGCGAGTTCCAAAGACTTCCTCATACCGTTTTTCAAGATAGTTGTCGGCCATAATAGTTTTTTTTATTTAATGTAAAAGAGTTATAATCAGTCGTTATTTTTGGCATTTGTACATGCGGCAAACACCGAAGAAAAATTTGCTCTGTCTGGCTTCGAGCCCGGCATGTTTCAATATCGAAAGCATAGCCTCACCTTTTGGAAATCGCTCTATTGAATTGGGTAGGTAGGTGTATGCTTCCTTGTTACCTGCAATGCGTTGTCCTAGCCAAGGAATGACGCGCTTAGTGTATAGGTTGTAGAATGGTTCGATTAAAGGACAGTCGGGCGTTGATAATTCCAGAATAATAATGTTGCCGCCAGGTTTCAGTACCCTAACCATCTCGTTAATGCCTTGTTGTAAATGAACAAAGTTGCGTATGCCGAAAGCGCAGGTCACGGTGTCGAATGTGGCACTGTCAAAGGGCATATGTTCAGCATCGGCCAGTTGAAAGGTTGTCGAATTTGTTTTTTCTCGAGCGATAGAAACCATTTCTTTCGAAAGGTCAATGCCAGTTGTATGGCATCCGAATTTTTCTAATTCGATGATCATGTCGCCAGTGCCGCAGGCCACATCAAGAGCAATGCTATCAGAGGAGAGTGATGCTGCTTTTGCAGCATGTCTTCGCCATCGACGATCCATGCCGAGAGTCATCAGATGGTTCAGTCGGTCGTAGTTCTCCGCTATCTCGTTGAAGTCATAAGCCATAACAACAGATTACAAAGACTATAGATGTTGCAAAGGTTGTCATAACAAGAAGAGGGAGCGCAGGGTCAAGGCGCTTGCCTTTGCGACTCCATAAAATATAGAGATGAAGAATATAGAGAGGGGCAAACGCTATTAGCCACCAAGATTGGCATGATAGAAGCATGCATGTGTATCCGCCTATGACGAGAACAGTTTGGTATAATTTGGCTTTTTTTTCGCCAATTCTAAGTGGTATTGTTTGACGCAGCCCTTTGTCGCTTTGCATGTCGCGTATATTGTTAATGTTCAGTACGCCTACGCTCAACAATCCTATGCCAATGGCAGGCCATGTCATCGCCCATTCAATATTGTGAGCAATGACAAAATAGCTTCCCATCACCGAAACGAGACCGAAGAAGATGAAGACAAAAATGTCGCCTAATCCTTTGTATCCATAAGGGCTCTTGCCAAGAGTGTAGTGCGTTGCGGCCCATATTGCTATAGCACCAAGTAAAAGTAATAAAATGAATTGTATGTTGGTTAGTGCAAAATGGTAGCTGGTCAAAAGCAATGCTAATCCAAAGACTGCGCAAATGATGACAAGAGTATTTATCGAGGTCCACATCTGTTTCTCTGTGAGTTCACCACCGGTCATGCTGTAGTTAGGACCTTCGCGATCGATACTGTCTACGCCACTGAGATGGTCTCCCATCTCATTACTGAGATTGGTTAGAATTTGTAGGCATATTGTTGTCAAGAGTAGCAAAAGCAGCGCTAATATACTGCTATGGCCTTTGCCATAAGCAAAAAAGCCTCCGCAAACTACTCCAGCTAGAGAGAGGGGTAGGGTGCGGAGGCGCATGGAGTTTATGAGAGCCGTGAAAGTGCTCATCCTTTCAAGTCAACTTTAATCTGAAGTTCTTCGAGCTGAGCATCGGAAATGGGTGATGGACTGCAGCTCATAACGTCGCGGCCACTATTGTTTTTGGGGAATGCGATGAAGTCGCGTATTGAGTCAGCGCCGCCGAAGAGAGAGCATAGACGGTCGAAACCGAATGCCAAACCAGCGTGTGGAGGCGCTCCGTAAGTGAAAGCATCCATTAGGAAGCCGAACTGAGCAGCTGCTTGCTCGTCGGTGAATCCGAGTGTATGGAACATCTTATTTTGTAGGGTTCGGTCGTGGATACGTATAGAGCCGCCACCGACTTCGACGCCGTTCATAACGATATCGTACGCGTTTGCGCGTATGTCGCCCCATTTCGAAGGATCGTCGAGTAGAAGCTCGTCTTCTGGTTTAGGGGCTGTGAAGGGATGGTGCATGGCGTAGAAACGCTGAGTTTCGTCGTCCCATTCGAGCAGAGGGAAATCGACAACCCAAAGAGGTGCGAAAACCTCGGGGTTGCGAAGTCCAAGTTGCTGTCCCATTTCGAGGCGAAGGGCGCATAGCTGAATGCGCGTTTTCATTGCGGGTCCGCAAAGAATGAGCATGAGATCACCTGGTTTTGCTTCAAACTTGTCGGCTATGGTCTTGAGGTCGTCCGGGGTATAGAATTTGTCGACACTGCTCTTGAAGCTACCGTCGGCATTGTATTTGATGTATACCATTCCACCGGCGCCCACTTGGGGGCGTTTGACGAAATCGGTAAGGGCGTCTAGTTGTTTGCGAGTGTATTCAGCGCATCCTTCGGCGCAGATACCGACTACAATTTCGGCGTTGTCGAACAGACCAAACCCTTTGCCTTTGGTGACATCATTAAGTTCAACAAATTGCATTCCAAAACGGATGTCGGGTTTGTCGCTACCGTAAAGGCGCATGGCGTCATGCCATGTGATTCGTGGAAATTTGTCAAAGTCGAGACCTTTGACTTCGTGGAATAAGTGCTTTGCAAGGCCTTCAAACATCTGCAAGACATCCTCTTGTTCAACAAACGACATTTCGCAGTCGATCTGAGTAAACTCAGGTTGACGGTCGGCGCGAAGGTCTTCGTCGCGGAAGCAGCGAACAATCTGGAAATAGCGGTCCATACCGGCCACCATCAGAAGCTGTTTGTATTGCTGAGGACTTTGAGGCAAAGCATAGAACTCGCCAGGATTCATGCGTGAGGGAACCACAAAATCGCGTGCGCCTTCTGGAGTGCTTTTGATAAGCATAGGAGTTTCTATCTCCAAGAAGTTGCGGTCGCTTAGGTAGTTGCGAACCAACATGGCCATGCGGTGACGCAACTCGAGATTGCGACGTACAGGATTGCGGCGGATGTCGAGGTAGCGATATTTCATGCGTATGTCGTCACCGCCATCCGATTGGTCTTCGATGGTGAAAGGTGGTGTTTTGGCAGCGTTTAGAATATTGAGTTCTTTGACATCTATTTCTATTTCACCAGTAGGTATTTTTGTGTTTTTGGATGAGCGTTCAATAACGGAGCCTTTAACTTGAAGAACGTATTCTCGTCCAAGTTTGCGAGCTTGTTCACACAAAGGAGCATTGGTTTCCATGTTGAAAGCAAGCTGAGTAATGCCATAACGGTCGCGAAGGTCAATGAAAGTCATGCCTCCGAGGTCACGAGAACGCTGAAGCCAGCCGCACAAAGTCACTTCTTGCCCCACGTTGCTAATATTTAATTCTCCACAAGTGTGTGTACGATACATAGATATAATTTTTATAGTATTATTATTAAAAGTGCAAAAATAACAAAAAAAATGAATAATAGTCTTTAATCATAAAAACAAAGTGATAAGTGAGATGAGGCGTGACTTATCGATCCTGCATAGCAATAGGATGTATCAACAATGTATTTTTTCAGATGCCAACTTTGCATTATTCGTCGAATCCTCCGTTCGAAAGACAAAGTGATATATTTGTTTTCATTATGGTTACTACACCTTCAAAATGGCTTTTCCTGTACCGATCCTATTGATAGTCTTTTAGGTGGCGTACAAGAATTCCTTTTTCAATAGATGTAGAGTCTGCCCCGATTAAAAAGTGTACATCACTTTATTATTATCGAGCTAAGTAGTGTACCGGTTGTAAGATGTTTGGATTGCAGAAAGAGAGCCAATCTTTTTTATGAGAAACAGAAATAGGTGCTTTTTTTGAATTGCTATATTTGCTCATTAGAGGGTAATGAGAATTGATTTCAGTTTATTTTATGTCGATGAAAGGCACAGAATTACCCAGCATATACTGAGGCATTTTTCCGTCCCATTTTTGAACAGCCTCGTAGTTGACCAGTTTTGGATTGCGCTCAAGTGCATTGGCTTTGATGCGCATGGCTTCGGCGTCAGCCTCGGCCTTGATTTTGGTTTGCTTGGCTTGTTCTTCGACTTGGATTGTTACGTTTTTGGCTTTTAGGGCGTTTTGCTCTGCCACTTGTTTCTCTTTGATGGCGTTTTCGAATTCATCATCAAAATCTATGTCCACCAGCTGAAACTGAATGCTGACAAAATAGTTGCTATCCAAAGTTTTTCGAAGTTGTTGTTCGATGGAGCGGCGAACGGCATCGCGGTTTTCGACAATCTCGGTGGCTGCGAAGTTGCCAAAGGCCTCCTTCATGGCTGAACGGATAAAAGGCACAACAATGCGGTTGTGGTAGTCGTCGCCTACATTTTTCATCAGTTTGGATACATTCTCTCTTACAAGTTCGTAGTTGATGGTGTATTCGACTTCAGAGGTTTGGACATCGCGAGTGTAACTATTCTCTTTGCCATCAAATTTTTTCTGTTGTACGTTTACTCTCTTAATGGATTGAATGAAAGGTATTTTTACGTGTAGACCATCGGCTATAACATCGTCACTCATTTTGCCGAAGGTGGATAGCACGCCACGTTCGGTTGAACGTATTGTATAGAATGAGGATGTGACAACAATAACGATTAGTAAAATAAGCATACCCCATTTGATGTAGGGGCGATAGTTGGTTTTTCTATATTCGTCCATATTATAAATGATTATAAATTTTATGTATTAAAACATGTATCCCATTTTGATGTAGAGGTTGCTGAACTTGCCGTTGTCCTGTTTGTCGAAGGCTGTTGCCCAGTCGACGCTTAGGACAAAATTATCGTTCATGGCAACCTTTAGTCCGCAGCCGCCGCCGAAGTGTGGCGCATAGAGTCCTCTATCTATTGCATAAGGATTGATGTCGTTAAGAGTTGGGTTTGTTGTATTAAGCAAATGAATTTCATCCTCGTAAGGCTGTACCACCATACCAGCATCGACAAAAGGATTCAACCCAATATAGAATAGGTTTTTGCCGACTTTAAAGCTGAATAGTTGTGTGCGGAGTTCTATGTTTGCAAAAGCCACGCCTGGGGCAAGGATACGATTGCGCATGATGCCTCGCACTGAGTTTGCTCCGCCTAATCCTTCATAAACAACACGTTGCATGTAGAGCTGGTTGAGGTATGTATTAAGATAGAAAGGACTTACGCCAGCTATGTTGAGTTGAGTGCCAACGCGGTAAGCTAAAGTTAGTCGGTTGGCGATAATGGGCAGATAATGCCGCCAGGCAGCATTGAATTTCAGATTGTTGAATGAGCCCATTGATCCCAGTCCGGCATAATATGTGAAGAAAGCGTCGGCGTGTATGCCTCGACGTGGATTTTGTTGACGATCGCGGGTGTCGAAGGTGATACCGCCGTGCAAGTAAGGGTGGACGCCACCGGTGGCTTCGCTTGGCTTAATGTAACCTGATGATACGTATTGATTGAAGAGCGTTATAGTATCGGGTAGATAATCTTCTTCGTCACGTGTGAATTTATTAAGACGGTCAATATTGACAGGACCAACCCCAAAATAGAGTAGTCCGAGGCCTGCGTTCCAGTACCAAGGTTTTTTTATTTCACCTTGTAGGTCGGCGCTAAAGCGGAATAGGTCGCGGCGGTACTTGTAGAAGGCGCGTGTGATGTAGGCGGGGTCATTTTGGTTAGAGTAGGCAGGGTTGTAATAACTGTTGTAACCATTGAAACCATAGAAGTCGCACATTTGGTCGGGGAGATAAGTGATGTCGACACTTAGGCGATGGTTAGGGATCAGGTATTTTGAGTCGTATGAAGTTCTAAAAATTCCGAAATGTTTTGTAGTGTATGCTGCTTCGGCATAAAAAGAATGCAGATAATCTGGATAGGTAGAGCCGTTGCCAAAATAGTAGATGTTGGTGAGTGCGCCATACTGGAATCCGAGGTCAGCGTCGAAGGCGACACTGGGTAGGACACCGAAGTTCCATCCTGTGCGAATATGTTTAGTAGTGTCTTGTGCCGAAGCAATAGATAGACATACTATACAATACAAAAGAAAAAGTGTCTTTTTCATTGTGATAAGGATTTTGAGTGTTTTTTTTCTTGTTTGTTTCTAGGTTTTCGAAAGATGAATATAGCGAAGAGAGCCAGGGCGACCACCATCAATCCAACTGAAATCATAGTGTTGGTCAGACTCTGAGGTGCGAAACCCATCAACAATAGAACCGGGAAACCGAATGCCAAAGCAGGTATGGTTTGCAGCACTAGGTTGTTGGCGGCAGGTGTTTCGAATCGAGGGTCGATTTCACGCAATAGAATCATACCATTTGAAGCTGTGCCGGTAAGCATTCCGAACATGGAAAAGAAAGCCTCGTAGGTATATCCTGGGTATAGTTTACGGCAGCAACGTAACACATACCAAAATGTAACAGTGGCACCTAAGAGGCATACTAGGATTAGAGGAATCCATAGAGAGCGAAGATTGTTGAAGTCGATGGCAGCGGTACCGGCAACAATCATAAAATCGAAGCATGTGCCTGCAATGCGGTCGAGTGTATAGTTGTTGATATACTCTCGTTGCATCCAGTTACTTTTGCGCAGACGGCCGATGATCCATTTCACCAATACGCCAAGAAGAGTGCCCCAGAGGAAGTTGAATCCCCAGACTAGCGGTTTTAGTGTTTTTACACCGAAATTACCTAGGTTAAGTTTCTGAACGCCAAACATCAGTAGGAAAACCAAAGCGTAGACTAGCAGCACTAGGCATAGTTGAACAGTCAACTTGTCAATGGATTCAGAATGAGGAATCTCACCTTCTGACTCGTAGTCCTCAAGGGTGTATTTTTCTACATATGAGCCATCGTTGACTTTAAGCTTTCCTTTGCGTCGCAAGACGTTCATGTATATTACACCGACCAAACTACCGACAATGAATCCTGTTGCCGCGATGCTTAGGCCGAAGTCAGAACCATGGAATGAAATCCCTTGGTCGGAGGCCCAACCGCTGAAGGTGACACCAAAATTAAGAGCCTGTCCCGGACCTTGTCCATAGCCCATAGGCAGCAGAAGTCCTGATGAGTAGAAGAAATCATGGTTATTCCACCAGAGGAAGAGAGGGACGGTGATGAGAAGTCCGCAAAGACCTTGGATGATGTATGTGCTGGCCGTCACGGCGCCGGTCTCAATGACCTTTACAGTTGATGTGGCGCTTTTGATTTTTTTGTTTTTCAACGCCATGGCAACGAAACCCAATCCCAAAGCGTGGTATGTGATGATCTCCATAACATGGCGGTCGACAATATTGGATATGAAACCTATGGGTTTGAGACATAGAATCAAAAGACCCGCCAAAAGAGCGGAGGGGAGGAGGCTGCGACGGAAAAGAGGAACGTTGCACCTGATTAGATTGGCGACGAGGAGAGCCGCGACAATAAGAAATAATTGAATCAACCAGGACCAGGCTGAAATATCGGCAAATGATGACATTGTGATAGGTGATAAAAGATGAACCCATTGGTGAGAACTCATGAAGACTCACCAATGAGTCATAGTTAATGATTATTCATTTGTTTCTGTGGCGTCGGCAGGGGATGGGTTGACATCTGGTGAGACGGCGTCTTGCTGAGTCTCAGTGGTGTCAGTGACAACTGCGGTAGGCTGCTCTTTTTTGAAGGGCAGACCAACGTATTTCAGAGTGTTGGTGAAATATAGGGCACAGAAGATGCCTCCAAGAACCACGAGAGTGATGATGCATTTTTTCCAGAACGGCATTTTTTTGTCAGCGTATGGATCGGGTAGCTTAACCAAAGGATACTTGGCTAGAGAGGTGAGTGTGGCGCCGAAGGCAGTATTGACGCGCACTTGGGCATTGATAGCCCATCCATTAGCGTTGAGAACGGGTCCGAGGTTGCGTTTACGTAGTTTAAGCCAAGCCAGGAACATTGAGGGGCCTGAAATAAATAGAACCACTGCGGCAAGGAGGAGAATGATATTGTACCATTTGGCAGCAACAAAGCCGCCGAGTGCCGCCAACGCACCGCCAATAGCTCCGATGGCTAATCCTATGGCAGCAAAAATACCGGCGAATTTAGCTATATCAAACATCTGGGCTTTCTTCTCTTCAGTCTTGACAGCGGCATCGGCTGCTGGGTCAGGAGCGGTGGCTAGTTTATCGGTAGCGGTGTCGGCTTTTGCCGTAAGTTCTTCCATTTTCTTGGCTTCCTTGTCGGCCGCGTTCTTGGTGATCTTGTCAGAGATGAATTTTCCGAGTTTTTTGTAGGGGCTGAAGAAAGCTTGGCGGACAGATATGGGGTTGTCGATAATCTTAGTGACAGTCGCATCCCAATCTTGACCGCTGCGGTCATAGAAGAGAGCGTTCTTGCCGACACGCAGATCGTCGATGTCACCGTCGGTAAGGGCTGCCACGATATCCATCTCGGCTTTTTTAATTTTCGATACACAATGGCAATAGATGAGAAACATGCCGCTGAGACCGGCCATGTCAGCATGCTTGGACATATCGGTAACCTTGATGCAGAGGTCGCAGCAACGTTGGTCGATGTACAGCTGTCCAGCTTGAAACACTGCTAGTTTATTCTTATCACGGGTATAGAAGTCGGCAAAAACTACATAGTTTTTCAACAATTTGTAGAAGTCGCGGTAGAGGAGGAGAAACTTTTTAACTAGCTTGATGTCGGCAGCCTCCTCTTCTGTAGCCTTGTCGAAAGACTCTATTTTGGCGCTCTTTTCGTCGTCATGGCTGGCTACGTAAGCATCCAGTTTAGCCACGATGGCATTCCACTGAGATTCGTCAATAGCTTGAACCTCTGGGTAGTCGGCAGCGATTGTGAGAGTTCTAACCTTGTCAAACGTTGCCTGCCAAGCCGGGTTGATACCTTGCGAAAGCGATAGGAGTTTTTCCTTGGTGGGGCGAGCCAGCGGATAGTCGGCGATTTGGTCGGAACATGTGGCAAGGTTTTTCTCGCTGATTGCCTGTATTTTCTCAACAGAGACATCAACAGCTTCAGAACAAGCCTCATCGAAGGCGATGAGTTTGCATCGCATGAAGTAGTCGGCGATTTTATCCTTGATGGCGGCGACGGCTGTGATGGCGTCATCGGTGTTGTCGCCGTACGGTCGGTTGTCGACATCAGCCTTGATAGCGTCGTCTTTAGCTTCAACCTTGTCGTCGAGAATTTTCTTTGCCTCAGCCACGTCATTGAGCGAGACTACCTCTTTATCAGCATTAATGGTGGCAAGTAGCCGTTTTGCCGAGGCAATGATAGCGGCACCATTCTCATCCTCTTCATTGAGGTCTTCGAGGGCGATATGGTCGACACCATCGAGGATTTTATCGGCATTTTTGACGGCGCCTGTGAGCCACTTCGAAGTAGTTACTATCTCGTTTACGCGAATTTTATCGTCACCATCGAAGTCCATTAGGCGGAGAGTCTCCTCTTCGAATTCCAGACCTTTTACCGGACAGCTGAGGACAGTCCATAGTTTTTGGTCCAACTCATCGAGGTGGGCGATGTCGGCGCCATTGTTGATTGTTACACGTGTCACGCCTCCTATTGACGCGAAGGTCCATTCATGACCATTGTCTTTGCCTGGAAGGATGCTCTTTCTTGCCATGATGTTTATTATTAGTGATTTATAAATTATCTTTTTAATGTCACAAAATGCAAATTTACAAATTTTTCATTAAAAACAAATTTCGAAATACAAAAACACAATATAAAATGAGTTTTTTATTTAATTATTAAGAATTATGTATCCCGAAAAAAAGTTATTTTTTTTCACAAATTCATTTTTTTAATTTTTTTTATGTATTTTTGAAAAACAAACAATAATAAGAATAGACTACTAAAATAAAGATTTATAAATAAATACATTGTCAATATGAAAATATTAGTTCTTAATTGCGGTAGTTCGTCGATAAAATATCAGTTGATAGATATGGCGAACAATGCCCAAGTAATGGCAAAAGGTTTATTGGAACGTATAGGCTTGGATATGGGAGAGTTTACCCATAAGTGGAATGGGCAGAAGCACTATGAGCAGTTGCCTATTCCCAACCATACAGAAGGTATCAAAATCGTTCTTAAAGCTTTGACCGATGAGAAGATAGGTGTTATCAAGGACCTGAAAGAAATAGGTGCAGTAGGTAACCGTGTCGCCCATGGCGGTGAGATTTTCAAAGACAGTGCCTTGGTAAATGACAAAGTTATCGAGCAAATCAAGAGTCTCGAACATTTGGCGCCACTTCACACACCTGGCAATTTGGCTGGTATCTATGCTATGCGTGAGGTTCTCCCTGAAGTTCCTCAAGCTGTTGTTTTTGATACCGCATTCCACAGCACTTTGCCACCCAAAACATTCTTATATGGATTACCATACGAGATGTACGAGAAATATGGAATACGTCGTTACGGTTTCCACGGCACCAGTCACAAGTTTGTTGCTGAAAAGGCAGCCAAGATGATTGGACGTGACTGGAATGACCTTAAGATAATCTCTTGCCACCTTGGCAGTGGAGCTTCTATAGCAGCAATAGATCATGGTAAGAGTTTCGATACTACTATGGGTATGACTGCTCTCGAAGGTCTTGTTATGGGTAGTCGTTGCGGAGATGTAGATCCAGGCGTGATACTTTATCTCATGGATCAGGGCTATGACAGCAAGGCCCTCACCAAGATGCTTTATAAACAGAGCGGTTTAATTGGTATTAGCGGCGACAAACAGGATATGCGTGACATTCGCGCCGGTCGTGATGCTGGTGATGAGAGAGCCACATATGCCTTTGATATGTTTGCGCTCCGCGTGAAACGCTACATTGGTGGATATATGGCAGAAATGGGAGGTTGCGACTTGTTGCTCTTTACTGGCGGTATTGGCGAAAACGCTTGGTTCATGCGCCGTCCAATCCTTGAGGGTCTTGAATGCCTCGGCATCAAAGTTGATTTGGAACTCAACGACAAGACCATGGGTGAGGATGTTATCCTGTCTACACCCGATTCAAAGGTTGCTACAGTTGTGGTAACCACCGATGAAGAGTATGTCATAGCTAGTGACACATACCGTTTGGTTACCGCCAAATAGAAATAAGATTTTCTATTATAGATAAAGGCTCTGCTATTGTGAAGTGACCCCAAAAAGTTGGACGGATTAAAAAATCAGTTAATTTGTCTACAGAAATGAGTTCGGTATTGCACCGGACTCATTTTTAGTTTCAGCTTGATGCGTTTGTTGTTGTAATAATCTATGTAGTCAGCGAGTTGA
>JAEEGL013151874.1_pt1 | contig 64982 bp, 58 predicted proteins | sample 9134231 | NCBI WGS metagenome assembly JAEEGL01 (sample SAMN16246548, study PRJNA631951) | gut metagenome | biome: gut microbiome; feature: rumen; material: fiber-attached | host: Bos | place: Iran: Karaj | collected 2018-10
CAAGGGCCACTGCGCCATTTCCGATATGTTCCATCTCGAGGCCATCCGCCTTATTTCCGCCAACCTGCGCGGCGCTGTGGAGAACACTCCCGAAGGGCGCGAGGGAATGGCTCTCGGCCAGTATATCGCGGGGATGGGATTTTCGAACGTCGGGCTCGGCATAGTTCATTCAATGGCGCACGGGCTTTCGGCTCTTTACGATACTCCGCACGGCGTCGCCTGCGCGATACTGCTGCCCGTGGGGCTTGAATACAACAAACCGGTTTCCGGCGAACGCTACCGCGCCATCGGCAAGGCGATGGAAGTTGCCGGGATCGATTTCATGAACGACGCGGAAGCCGCCGACGCGACGATCGCGGCAGTCAAAAAACTTTCCGCCGACGTGGGCATCCCCGCCGACCTCAAAGGCATTCTTAAAGAAGAGGACGTCGGGTTTCTTTCCGAAAGCGCGTTCGCGGACGCCTGCCGTCCCGGCAACCCGCGCGAAACGAGCGTCGGGGAGATCGCGGAGCTTTACAGAAGCCAGATGTAAATATCCGCTGCGTCCGGGAGACCGAAAAAGCGCAGCGTATGCGGCGGGGCGGGAGCCCCGCCGCGTTTCTTTATTAAAATATTCGTCCGCACGATTGCAAAACTGCAAAAAGTCTGCTATAATGCTTCCGTAAAACAAAATCGCAGGGAGGATACGTTATGAAACGTGTTTACGATTTTCTTAAAAGCGCGGGGACCTATTATCTCGCGACGGTGGAGGGCGACAGTCCGCGGGTGCGCCCGTTCGGGACGGTGAATATCTTCGAAGGCCGGCTTTACATACAGACGGGCAGGAAAAAACCCGTTTCGAAGCAGCTTGCGGCGAACCCGAAGGCGGAGATCTGCGCTTTTAAGGACGGCAAGTGGCTTCGCCTTTCCGGCGAGCTTATAGAGGACGACAGGTTCGAAGCGCGCAAGTCCATGCTGGACGCCTATCCGGAGCTGCGCCGTATGTACGACGAAAACGACGGCAACACGCAGGTGCTTTACTTCAAAAACGCCCGCGCGGTGTTCTGTTCATTCACCTCCGCGCCGGAGGAGATCACGTTCTGATCGGTCTATGATTCCCGCAAAGGTGGTGTGAACGGTGGCGGAATCGAATAAAAAAGCGATAGTCGCGATGAGCGGCGGGGTGGATTCCTCCGTCGCCGCGCTGCTGGCGGTCCGCGCCGGGTGGGATTGCATCGGCGTTACGATGAAGCTGTTCGGCGGCGGCGCAGACGAGCCGGACAGCAAGTGCTGTTCCGTTGACGACGCGGAGGACGCGCGTTCCGTGGCGAACCGGCTGGGGATGCCTTTTTACGTTTTCAACTTCAAGCGCGAGTTCCGCGAGGGGATAATCGACCGCTTCACGCAATACTATTTAAGCGGGCGCACGCCGAACCCCTGCATCGACTGCAATAAATACATGAAGTTCGGAAAGCTGTTCGCCCGCGCGGACGAGCTGGGTGCGGATTACGTCGTTACCGGGCACTACGCCCGCGTGGAGTTCGACGAAACGTCGGGGAGATATCTTCTTAAACGCGCGGTCAACCCGGATAAAGACCAGAGCTACGTGCTGTATTCGCTGACGCAGGAGCAGCTTGCGCGGGTAAAGTTCCCTTTGGGCGGTTTGAGCAAGGACGAGGTGCGCCGGATCGCCGCGGAAAACGGGTTCGTCAACGCGCACAAGCCGGACAGCCAGGATATCTGCTTTATCCCGGACGGCGACGTATTCTCGGCGGTAACGCGCTATTCCGGCGTTGCCCCGGAGCCCGGCGATTTTCTGGATACCTCCGGCAAGGTTATCGGCAGACATGAAGGGATATGCAAATACACGGTCGGCCAGCGCAAAGGGCTGGGGATAGCGGCGGGCGAACCGCTTTACGTCCGCAGCATAAACGCCGCCGACAACACGGTGGTGCTCTGCCGCGGGGATGAGCTTTTCTCGCGCAGGGCGCAGATAAAAGACATTAACTGGTGCTCCGGCGAAGCGCCTGCCGCTCCGTTTACCTGCGGAGTGCGGATACGCTACCGGGCGCCGATTTCGCCGGCAAAAGTCGTCCCCGCCGGCGGTGATACGGCGGAAATAGAATTCGACGTTCCGCAGCGCGCGGTAACGCCCGGTCAGGCGGCGGTGTTTTACGAAGGCGAAACGGTGCTGGGCGGCGGAGAGATAGTTCGGGGGTACTGATATGAACAATAACAAAGAAGAAAAGAAACTTGCCAAAGCGAAAGCGCGCGAACTGCGCCGTCCGTTTTTGAAAGAACTGTTCCGCAAAAACAAATTCAATCTTGCCATGACTGTCGTTGCGGCTCTGCTTGCCTCCGCGGCGAATATAGTTATCTCCTGGCTTATTAAAGAGGTCTCCGACATCATCTCCGGCGACAGCGGCTACAGTTTCGGCACGCTGCTTGCGATACTCGGCGCAGGGTTCGCAATGCTTTTGATGGCGTGGGTGCTGGACAAGGCGTTTTTGTCCGAATTCCGCGCAAAAGCCATGCGGCAGTACCGCGAATACGTTTTCGGCAGGCTTATGGAAAAGGGGATACAGGCGTTCTCCGGCGAAAACAGCTCGCTTTACATATCGGCGCTTTCGAACGACGTCAACACCATAGAGCGCGATTTCGTGGGGCAGATACAGATGGCGGTTCAGGTCTTGCTGACGTTCATCGGCGCGATGTTCCTTATGATTTGGTACAGCCCGCTGTTAACGCTTATCTCGCTGGGGTTCTCGCTGCTGCCGATATTGGTTTCGGCGTTTCTGGGCAACAGCGCGGCGAAGGCGGAAAAAGAAGTTTCCGACAAAAAAGAAAACTACACCGGGATGCTTAAAGACATTCTTACCGGCTTTGCGGTTATAAAAAGCTTTAAAGCCGAAAAGAGCATCGCGCGGATATATGCCGAAAGCAACGCGAACGTGGAAAAATCCTCCAAAAAGCGCATAAAGGTGAACCTGCACGTCAGCTACGCATCCGCTATCTCGGCCGGAGCTCTGCAGTTCGGCGTGTTCTTTGTCGCCGCGGCGCTGGCGCTTTCCGGCATGGGCGGCATTACCGCCGGCACGGCGATAGTGTTCGTGCAGCTTTTGAACTACGTCATTTCGCCCATACAGGTGTTCCCCGCGTTTTACGCCGGAACGAAAGCCTCGTTCGGTGTGATCGGCAAACTGGCGGAAGCGCTGGAAAAGAACATCCCCGACGAGGGCGAGCATATAAAACCCGAACTCACGCAGGGGATTTCGATAAAAGACCTGAGCTTCGCCTACGAAGAGGGCAAGCCGGTGCTTTCCGGCGTGGATATGGAACTTGAAGCCGGCGGCTGCTACGCGCTGGTGGGCGGCTCCGGCAGCGGGAAATCGACCATACTCAACCTGTTAATGGCTTCCTCGAAAGACTACGGCGGCGAGATACTTTACGACGGAAAGGAACTGAAAACCGTTTCGCCGGGCTCGCTCTACGAGCTGGTCTCGATAATCCAGCAGAACGTTTTCGTGTTCAACAGCACGATAAAAGCTAACGTAACGATGTTTTCGGAGTTCCCGCAGGAGGAGATCGAACGCGCGGTCCGGCTTTCGGGGCTTGAAAAACTTATAGAAGAAAAGGGCGAAGACTACCTTTGCGGCGAAAACGGCAACGGGCTTTCCGGCGGCGAACGGCAAAGGATATCCATCGCCCGCGCGCTGCTGCGCAAAACGCCGGTGCTGTTCGTCGACGAGGCGACCGCTTCGCTCGACGCCAAGACTTCGTTCGGCGTGCTCGACGCGATCTTAAAGCTCGAAGGCTACACCCGCGTTATCGTAACGCACGACCTCGACGAAAACATCCTGCGCCGCTGCACCGGGCTGTTCGCGCTTAAAAACGGCTGCGTTACGGAGCGGGGCACGTTCGAAGAACTTATGGACCGCAAGGGCTATTTCTACTCGCTGTTCACCGTTTCGCAGGGGTGAAAAGAACAAAAGCAAATCGATCTACCGAAATACAATAAAGCCCCGCGTTGCAAGCGGAGCGCAAGGAGGATTTATTTATGGAAAACACGAAAAAAAGGCTTGTTACGCGCAGCGACTTCGACGGTCTCGCCTGCGCGATGATGCTGCGCGAGATCGGGATGATCGACGAGATAAAGTTCGTCCACCCGAAGGACGTTCAGGACGGCAAGGTGGAGCTTTCCGAAAACGACATTACCACCAACCTGCCCTACGATCCGCGCGTATCGCTGGCTTTCGACCACCACGAATCGGAGGTCGACCGGCTTAAAGCGCGGGAGGTCGGCGGCAAGCTGATAATCGATCCGAACGCCCGCAGCGCCGCGCGCGTGGTTTACGACTACTACGGCGGCAAAGCCGCGTTCCCCACGATAAGCGACGAGTTCATTACCGCCGTCGACAAGGGCGACAGCGCCGATTTCACGCTGGACGAGATACTGCATCCGCAGGGCTGGGTGATGCTGCATTATATTATGGACCCGCGCACCGGGCTGGGCAGGTTCCGCGATTTCCGCATATCCAACTACGAGCTTATGATGGAGCTTATAAGCTACTGCGTGAATCACGATATCGACGATATACTCGCGCTGCCCGACGTGCGCGAGCGCGTGGAGCTTTACAACGAGCAGGCGGAGCTTTTCGAAGCGCAGCTCAAACGCATCGCGAAGGTCCACGGCAAGGTCGTGGTGCTCGATCTTCGCGGCGAGGAGATCATCCATGCCGGAAACCGCTTTATGATCTACGCGCTCTATCCCGAAACCCAGATCTCCATCCACGTCGCGTGGGGGTTCCAGAAGCAGAACACCGCAGTTATGATCGGCAAATCCATAATAAACAAAGCGTCGAACGCCGATATAGGCGAACTCTGCCTGCGCTACGGCGGCGGCGGACACCGCAACGCCGGCACCTGCCAGCTCGACAACGGCGAGGTGGAAAGCAAACTGCCGGAGATTATCGAGGCGCTCAACAACGCGTAAGAAACGCGCGGAAACGAATAGAATAAAAAAACAAACGCTTGGAGGTTTTTCCTCCAAGCGTTTTACGTTAACGGTTTTTTACATATCCCGCGAAGAGATAACGTTCGCGCCGGTGCCGCAGACGTCCGCAATAAGTACTTCGCCGCGCTTTACGGGGGCGCAGGCGGTAAAGCCGTGCAGGACGTTCATTATATCGAACATCTTTTCCTTGGGGACCGCCCTGTCGGTACGGACCGCAAGCCGGGGATGTATGCCGCCGGTTATCGCGACGGAGCCCGTAACAGTGCGCATCGGGCGGGTAACTTCGTTCCTGCCGTATTCGGCGCCGCGGGGGCAGGTGTTGCCGGTAACTTCCAGCGTGGTTTCGTCCACTTTAAGGCGGCAGCCGCGCGGACAGACTATACATACCATTTCTTTCATATCAGTTCACCTCCGCGATCTCTTCCGCCGAAACGGTAAGATCCCCTTTCGCCCTGTCGAGCAGGACCTTCGGTATCGATATCTTCTGCATCTCGGCGGGGGCAAGGAATTCGCGCTTGAACCCGGCGATCTTTTCGCCCTCGGAATAAACGGTTATCTCGCCCGCGCGTATCTTTTTGCGCACGCGGAAGAATATTTCCAGCGATTTGGAAATACGCTCCGGATCGAAGCGCTGCGGGACGGTATAGCCGACGTTCGCGCCGTTTTCGATAATTCTTTCTTCGCCTTTTGCGGCCGCGCCTTTAAGCAGGTATTCCGCCGCGGCTCTGCCCGCGCGCTCGCTTTCCGCGGAGACGTAATCGACAAGATCGTGGACGTGCAGCACGTTCCCGCAGGCGAAAACGCCTTCCAGCGAGGTCTGCATATCCTCGTTCACCTTCGCGCCGTTGGTGCGCGGGTCGATCATTATGCCCGCGGCGCGGGTAAGCTCGTTTTCCGGGACCAGACCGACCGAAAGCAGAAGCGTGTCGCAGTCGAAATGCTTTTCGGTGCCGGGGATCGGCTGCATCTTTTCGTCGACCTGCGAGATCACCACGCCCTCTATCCTGCCGCTGCCGATAACGTTAGTGACCGTGTGCGAAAGATAAAGCGGTATGCCGAAATCGTCGAGGCACTGCGCCACGTTGCGCGAAAGCCCGTTGGTATAGGGCATTATCTCCGCGACGGCAAGCACCGTCGCGCCCTCCAGAGTCATACGGCGCGCCATTATAAGCCCTATGTCGCCGCTGCCGAGAATAACCACGCGCTTCCCTACAAGATAGCCCTCTATGTTAAGATACCTCTGCGCGCTTCCCGCGGAAAACACGCCGCTGCCCCTGTCGCCGGGGACGAATATCGGGCCGCGGTTCCTTTCGCGGCAGCCCATCGCAAGCACCACCGCGGAAGCGGAGATCTGCTCGAACCCACGCGCTTCCGAAACGACGGAAACGGTTTTGCGGCGTATGCCGCCTTCGCCGGGCTCCGGCTCCGGGCTTATATCCAGCGCCATCGTGCCGAGCCGCAGCTCTATGCCCTCTCCGCCGATCATATCTATATATCTTCCGGCGTATTCGGGGCCGCTCAACTCCTCGCCGAAGCGGTGCAGACCGAACCCGTTGTGGATGCACTGGTTCAGTATGCCGCCGGGCTCCTTGTCGCGCTCGATTATTATAATGTTCCCGGCTCCCGCCTCACGCGCGGCGGCGGCGGCGGCGAGCCCCGCGGGCCCGGCGCCTATAACGGCTATGTCGCAGTACGTCATTTCTGTTCACCGACCTTTCCGCAAACGATAAACGATCCGTTCCTGTCAAGCAGTACGCTTTCGGCGGGAACGCCGTAGTGCCTGCATATTATCTCGTGGACGCGGGGACCGCAGAACCCGCCCTGGCACCTGCCCATCCCCGTCCCGGCGCGGCGCTTTATGCCGTCCAGCGTGCGGGGCGGTATGCGGCTGTTCAGCGCGTCGATTATCTCGCCCTCGGTAATGGTGTTGCAGCGGCAGATCACGTTGCCGTATTTCGGGTTGCGGCGGCAAAGCTCCGCCTTCTGCTCGTCGTCCATCTCGGCAAAGCGGATCTTCGGTTCCGGTATCCTCCAGCCGCTTTTGCGGGACATAAACAGCCCGCAGTCTTTAAGAACGTCCGCGATGTATTCGCCTATCGCGGGGGCGGACGTGAGGCCCGGCGATTTGATGCCCGCCACGTTTATGAACCTGCGGCAGACCGGCGATTCGCCTATTATAAAATCCTTGTGCTCGGTGTTCGCGCGCAAGCCGGCGAACGAGCGTATGTTTTCGCGGTAGTTTATCTTTCCGGTGGTCCTTCCCGCTTCCGCCGCGACGTAATTCAGCCCGTCGCGCGTGGTGGAGCAATCGTCCCGCGCGGAGCCGCTTTCGGCGTTCGGACCGACGATAACGTTCCCGTCCGCCGTGGGGGCGACAAGCACGCCCTTTCCGCGCTCGGTCGGGCACTGGAACACCACGCTGTTCACCAGCCCCGCCTGAGTCTTGTCCAGCAGGTAATACTGCCCCTTGGAGGGCGAGACGGTGAAATCGTATTCACCCACCATATTGGCTATTTTATCGGAATACACGCCGGCGGCGTTTATAACGTACGCCGATTCGTATTTCTTCCCGCCGGCGGTTATTTCAAAACCGCCCATCGTTTTTTCTATGTTCGTGACTTCGCTGCCGAGGAAGAACTCCACGCCGTTTTCCGCCGCCGTCTCCGCCATCGCGATGCAGAGCCGCCAGGGGTTCACCACTCCGGCGCTCGGCGCGTAAAGGGCGCCCTTCACCTCCGGGTTCAGGTTCGGCTCGCGCTCCAAAAGGTCTTCGCGGTTAAGAAGCTTCATCCCGCGCACGCCGTTGGCTATCCCGCGTTCGTAAAGTCTGCCGATATGCTCTATATCCTTGTTGTCGAAAGCCAGCACCAGCGAACCGACCTTGCGGAACGGCACGCCCATCTGGGCGCAAAGCTCCGCGGTGATCTCGCATCCGCGCACGTTCAGCCGCGCCATAAGCGTGCCCGGCTCCGGGTCGTAGCCCGCGTGCACGATGCCGCTGTTCGCCTTGGTGGTGCCCATCGCAATATCGTTTTCCTTTTCGAAAAGACAGCACTTCAGCTCGTATTTGGAAAGATACATCGCTATCGCCGCGCCGCATACGCCACCGCCGATTATCGCCGCATCGTACATATATCCACCTCTTCCGGAAGCCGCGCTCGCCGCGGTCTCCAAACGTTTTTCGCGCTTTATCTATCAAACGCGCCATAATATTATACTATATTTTTACAAAATTGCAACCCCAAAGTTGTTTTTGCATAGAATGTTACTGTTCCTTGTATTCCGGCACCGGCTCGCCGCCGCCCGCGTTTCCGCCGCCGCCGCGGGCCTTGTCGATCTGGTCGCGCAGGATCTTCACGAACGCCTCGTTCGGCTCGAACTCCACCATCGTGCGCCTGCCGTTGAAATCGCACAGGAAAACATAGGAATCCGCGCGCATATTCTGGCACAGAGAATATTTGATTATCGCGCGTTCGGAGGCGGGCAGCTCGCGGTATTCTTTAACAGGCAGCAGCTTTTCGGCGGTGGCGAGCGACAGACTGCACACCACCGTGCGCCTTCGCCCGGTGATGCGCGTCACGGAAAAGCTTTCGCCGTCGACCGCGTATTCGTATTCGCTGAGCGAATATCGCACCATAAGCATAATGGTTATGCATATGATAAAGAACGCCGCCAGCCGCACTATCGAGCCGAACGCGGGCAGAGCGCCGGAAACGAACAGCATAACAGCCGGGATCCCGAGCCCCAGCCAGAAAATGAGCCGCGTCTGCGCGACGCTGCGCTCGGGTTTGCATTTATACATTGGAAACACCGTCTCCCAAAACAAGATAGCATGATTTATATTATTCTTTTACAAAACGGAGGTTTTTATTATGAACATTGACCGCGGATCCATCGACCGCATACTCGCGCTCGACGACGAAACTTTAAGGTCGCTCGCGCAGAGCATAGCGCAGGCGTCGGGCGCGGACGGAAGGCGCGCCCGCAAACTGGCGAACGACGTGGGCTTCCTTCGCGAAAAGCTCGCGCGATTGACTCCGGAAGACGCCCGGCGGCTTGTCGAAGCGGCGGGCGAGGAAAAAAGCGCCGAGATAGCGAGACTGCTGCGCGAACGGGGTGTGGATATTGGATAACGAGCTTTCGCAAAAGCTGCACGACCTGCTTTCCGACCCGGACGCGGCTGCCCGCATCGCGTCGGCGGCGGGGGCGCTCGCCTCCTCGGGAGTTTTGCCGCGCGGCGACCCCGTTTCTTCCTCCGCGGACGCGGGTGAGATCCCGGCGGAAGCAAAGCCCGCGCCTGCGCCCGCCGTGCAGACCGCCGCCGGGCGGGACCCGCGCGTGGCGCTGCTCTATTCGCTCAAACCCCTGCTGCGCGAGGAAAGGCGGGGCAGGATCGACGACCTCGCCCGGGCGCTTTCGGTAATATCGCTTCTCGACGAAGCGCGGAAAAAGAGGTGATCGAATGTATTCCCGAGATTTCGGAAACATACGCAGCGAAGGGACTCTTTATAATCTGGAACACGGGCTTTATGAAGACCGCGGCGCGCCGGAGCCGGACCGTGCGGAGGGATACGCCGCGGAAGCCCCGCGCAAGCCGCTTGCGGGCGGAATCGTCGATACCCTGCGCGGTTTGAAGCTGGACGACCTGCTTATCATCGCCATAGGCGTGCTGCTCCTGCTCGATTCCGAGCCCGGCAACGATATGATAATACTGCTTGTCGCCTCGCTGCTGCTGTTTTAACGCTTTTGCCGCCTACTGCCCGTTTTTCGCCGTTTCCGATTCCCCGTAAAGGAAATCTATGAACCTGTCCGCCGCGCGTCTGTCACGCGGGGAGAGGGCGCGGTATTTTTCCGCCGCGCTCGGCGCGTTCGTACCCTGCGGGCGGCGGGGCTTCAGCTCGGGCGCTTTTACGCCTGCGGCAAACATAAAATCGGCAAGGTCTATATCTCCGAACGCCTGCGCCGCCACCTTGCGTATAAGCTTGGGGCGGGGCGGGTTTTCCTGTTCGCACATCGCCAGCTTGCGCATCTGCACGTAGCTTATTCCGCTTTCCGCGGCGAACTGCCGCCACGAGCGCACGCCCTTCGCCTCGTTAAGCAGAAGGGCGAATATTTTTTTGTTCCAACGGGTGTTTTCAGCCATGGCAAACGCTCCTTTTATTTGTCCACGCGCTCCAGCGCGGCGCCGATAACGGTGCCGTAGGGCGCGCTTTCGGGGATCAGTATATTCACGCCGAACATATCCGCCAGCGTGCCGAGTATCCTGCCCGCCTGCGGTATCACCGGCAGATTGCCTATAACGACGATATCGTTTATCCCGCGCATGCGCGCCGCGAAGACCGCCATCATACCCACCGTCTCGAACACCATATTTATAATGCCCAGCGCGATGTCTTCTTTGGAAGCGAGGTCCGAAATATTGCCGAAGTTCGAAGCCGTGGCGTTTTTGGAAAGCGTGGGGCTTATGTCGGTGTCGGTTATGTCGGAAATAAGCAGGTCGATCTTCGAAAGGTCGCCTTTTAACGCCAGCTCCGAAATGCTCCGCGCAGAGCTCACGCCCAGCAGCTTCCTGCCGAGCCCGACCAGCGTGCCGCCGCCCACCCCGGTGCCGCCGAGGTGCAGGTATTCGCCCTTTTCGCCGTCGGCGTAGACGAACGCGGTGCCGGTGCCCATACTGACGATAACGGCTTTTTTTATGCCGCTTAAATAAAGCCCGCCGCGCCCGTTCGCGCGGAATTCGTTCACGTGCTCCGCCGGGAGGCCGTAGAGCTCGCTTCCGAGGAAGGTCGCGCCCACTCCGGTCACCATCACGCGCGAGATGGCGGAAAGCGGCACGCCGTGCTCGGCGGTGAATTTCCCGAATCCGCCGTAGACCGAGGCGATCGGGTCGTCCGCCTTCACCATAAGCGGGTGCATAAGCCGGCCTTCGTCGAACCCCACTATTTTCGTCGTGCTTCCGCCGACGTCTATTCCCACGATAATGCTCATATAACACACTCCAAACGGTAAATTATTCCTTTCAATATACAACAGTTTAGCTTATTTATTGAAAAATGTCAAATTATTTTTTGAAAATGCTCTTTCAATCGCGGGAATTTTATGTTATTATAGTAAAAAAGGCAGGGAAAGGCGGCGAAAGTGATGCTGAATACCGCGGAAAAGGCAAGATTTTCCGAAACGGCGCGCAAAGGGCTTTGCTCGCACGCGTATATCGTGGACGGCACGGCGGGTATCGGCAAATTCGAATTCGCGCTGTTCTGCGCTTCCGCACTGCTTTGCTCCGATTCGCGCATAAAGCCCTGCGGCGTCTGCCCCTCCTGCCTTAAAAACGCCCAACGGGAGCACCCGGACGTCGCGGTGATCGGCGGCGAAAAGGCACCTTCGGTCGCCGACGTGCGCGAGCTTATACACCGCGCCTCGTTAAAGCCGAACGACGGCGAACGCCAGGTCTTCATCGTGCGGAACGCCGACAAAATGCTTGCCTCCGCGCAGAACGCGCTGTTAAAGCTTTTCGAGGAACCGCCGGAAAGCGTCGCCGTGTTCCTGCTCACCGAAAGCCGCTCCTCGCTGCTGCCCACCGTGCTCTCGCGCGGGCAGCGCATCCATCTGGACGGTATGACGGAGCAGGAGCTTACAGCGCTGCTCAAAAACGAATTCCCCGCCAAAAGCGGACCGGAGATCGCGGAAGCCGTCGCGAAGGCGGAGGGCAATATCGGCGCCGCGCGCGGGTATCTTTCCAAAACGAGCGCCGACCTGCGCGCTTCCGCGCGGACCGTGGCGGAGCTTGCGCTTTCCCGCCGGCGCTACGAGCTGTTCGCCGCGCTGGTACAGCCCAAATACAAGCGCGAACAGCTTGCTTCGCTGCTCGGTGCGCTGCTGGAGCTTTCCGGGACCGAGCTTAAACGCAAAAGCGGCATTCCCGCCCGGGCGGAGTGCGAGCCGCTTCCCAACGCAACGAAAAAAGCGCTTGCCGCCATCGGCGAAGCGGCGCAGAACTGCCTTATGGCGCTTGAAACGAACGCAAACGTCACCGCCGCCGCGTCGAAGCTGGCGATAGAGCTTTCCGGCGTGACCGCGAGACAGACAACAGATATAAAAGGGAGAAAATAATGGAAGAAAACAGGAACAACGATAACGCCCGCCCCGAAAACGGAAGCGGGAACGGCAATAACGGCGGCCGCAAGGGCGGCAAACCCTATTACCACGGCGGGCACCGCAACAACCGCTACCGCGGCGGACGCGGGTTCGGGAACGACCGCAGGAACAGGCAGAACAAACCGGAGGGCGGCGCCCGCGGGGGCGCGCCGGACAAGCCGAACGGGCTTTGCGAGACGGAAACGGCTCCCGCCGCGGAGGAGATCCGCGCCGCGGAGCCCGAAGCAAAAGAGTTTTTCGCCCCGCTGCCCGAAACGGCGCCCGTGCCGGAGGAAAAAACGGTGGAGGTAATAGGCGTGCGCTTCCGCACCGGCGGCAAGGTATATTACTTCGCCCCGGGCGACATTCAGTTCGTATCGGGCGACCACGCAATAGTGGAGACCGTGCGCGGAGTGGAATACGGCGAAGTCGCGCTGGGGAACAAGCAGGTGCGCGAATCGGAAGTCGTGTTCCCGCTTAAATCCGTTATCCGCAAGGCGACTCCGGAGGACGACCGCCGCGACGCGGAAAACCGCCGTCTGGAAGAGGAAGCCAAGCCGGTATGGTTCGAAAAGGTAGCCAAAAACGGGCTTGAAATGCAGCTCGTGAACATTGAATACACCCACGACAACAGCAAGCTGTGCTTTTATTTCACCGCGGACGGCCGCGTGGACTTCCGCGAACTGGTAAAAGATCTCGCCGGCGTGTTCCATACCCGCATCGAGCTGCGGCAGATCGGCGTTCGCGACGAAGCAAAGCTGTTCGGCGGGCTGGGGAGCTGCGGCAGGCCCTTCTGCTGCAACACCTTCCTTCCCGATTTCGCGCAGGTCTCCATTAAAATGGCGAAGGAGCAGAACCTTTCGCTCTCATCCGCCAAGATCAGCGGCGCCTGCGGCAGACTTATGTGCTGCCTGCGCTTCGAGCAGGACACCTACGAGCGCGAATACGCCACCTTCCCCAAGGTGGATACGATAGTCGAGACTCCCAAGGGCCGCGGCGTTATTGTGGAAAGCAGCTTTCTTACGGGCAGGATAAAAGTCCGTATGAACGACGACCAGACCGTTAAGACCTTCGGCAAGGACGACCTTAAACCGCTGGGCGTCATCCGCGTGAAAGAAGAAGTAAGCGAAGACCTGAAGAAGCTGGAGGACAAATAGGATCTCGCTTGCAATTCAAAAAATCAGTAGAATCTGCTATAATATACGCCGACGGCATACTTTAAACGGAAGAGCAAACATGAAAAAGCATATCGCATTATTACTTATCGCCGCGTTTGCGGCGGCGGTATTCGCCGGGTGCGCAGGCAAGCCCAAGGAATCGCCCGCAAGTGATTTTGAATACGAAATCAAGGACGGGAAAGTTACGATCACACGCTATATCGGTAAAGACGCCGACGTGGTGATACCTGCACAAATCGAGGGGAAACCCGTTGCTGAACTACGTTGGATGCGCGGTGATTCGGATGCGGAAGAAAGCGTGCTGAAGACGGTAGTTATTCCCGATTCTGTTACCACTATTTCCGCAAGTTGTTTTAGCAACTGTCAAAAACTGGAATCTGTTAAGTTCGGCGCCGGGCTGAAAACCATTCATGAGAGAGCGTTTTCCAACTGCTCTTCTCTCGTAAGGATCGAACTGCCTGAAGGATTGACTTTCTTGGGCAACCGGGCGTTTGAAAAATGCACTTCGCTGCAGTACGTATTTGTTCCGTCGACTCTTACCGGTTGGCACGGCGAAGAGTTTATCGAGTGCGGCTCCCTGACGGACATCGTATTTGCGGAGGGCATTGAAACCATAGGAAACGTCTATTCTTTCGCCTCTGCTTCGGCGCTTAAAAAGATCGTTATTCCTGCAAGCGTAAAGAAGATTTGCGACTATACTTTTACTGACTGCAAAGCGTTGGAAAGCGTTGAATTTGAAGGCGATGCGCCGATTATCGGAAACTATGCTTTTGATGGCAGCGATGCACTGGTTATATATTATAAATCCACGGCGAGCGGGTGGGACAATAAAGCGATATCAGACGTATACGATACCAGTTGTATAGACGGGTGATTGTTTTAGTTTGTAACATTTGTTTCCTTTGAAATTTATGAAATTGACATTAATATGACATTAATATATGAAACATCGCACACTTTAGGAATGCAAGATGTTTATAGCACTCATCCCAGTGGTACGGAGTGCGTTATGGCTGCGTACAATCCTGATATGGCAAGCATATTGTTATCGACAAACTCTTCGCCGTTTTGTGATTCCTGTATGGCTTCAATACAAACCCTGACAGAAACAATAAATATCAACGGAAATCAAAGAGAATGAATGAAATGTTAAGAAAACAACGTTTTATAAGCCGTATTATGCTTTTATCCGTTTGTCTTATTATTACAGCCGCGTTATTTGGCTGCGGCGACAATAAAGCGCCAAGCGAGCAGCCGGAAGAGCTGCCGGCTTCGCAAAGCGCGGAAGCGATCTCGACCGGCGGCGAAAGCGCGCCCGTAACCGCAGGGCGGGACGACGTTGCCGAAACCGACGTTTCAAGCGTGCCCCCGGCGGCAGATCCGGCTGATTACAGGTATATCAGCCGCGGAGACAAGCATTATATCGAGTTCGACGATTACGGCTATACCGCAAGCGGAAACGATTTTTACGAAGCGTTTGATATGGCGGGACTCCCTTTTAACAGCTTAGCGGAACTGAAAGAAAAGGTTACCGGAAACGGTTTGACTGACAAGGAAAAAAATTTCATCAAAGAGCGAAAAGACCTTTTCATATCGGACAAGAACGGAATTGTCGTATGTGATTTTGATAATCTACTGGAACCTGAAGTGCCGGAATCGCTTCTGCCGCTGGAGATGGTCGGAGGCACATGGGCGGGAGAACGCTATACCGCGGCATATGATTCGGGTAACGGCGTGCGCTTTTTGTTCGGATATTTTACGAAGGATATATTCGAAGCCCGCCTTGAATACGATACGCACGGCGTGATTGATTCGGCAAAGAACAGAGACGACTGCTCCGAAGTTACGTATGTCGACGGCGACGGGAATACGACAACAACGGAATATTCGTTTGCCAAGGACGCCTCAAAGCAATACAAACACGTTGTGAAATCGGTTGTCGACAGCAAATATTACAGGACGATAGTTATAGATTACGTCCGTGATATTGAAAAAAACGGTAAGGAAGCTGCGTACAATCCGACGCGCGCGGAAATATTTTTCACCGACGGCAGAAACTATATTTTTTATGAATTCAGCGGAAAAGACGGTTTTGTTTTGCCCGGCGAATCAGAACTTCTTGATTATGGATTCAAAAAGTCCGATAATTGAAAACAAACCGAAAAAAGCCCGCTTGCCGCGGGCTTTTTTCGCGCATTCATTTCGCGCGGTCAAATTCAAAAGTAAAACGCCGTCTCGGGCGGGCGGATGTCCGTAAGCGCGCCGGTATAGTGGCGCAGGGTATGCGGTTGATAGGGGTGTTTAAGGCACTCCTCCTCGTTAAGCGTTATGCCCAGCCCGGGCTTCGCGGGGATATCCAGCGTTCCGTCGTGATAGTTCAGGTTTTCGTCGGTAACGAGCGAACGGTAGCTAACGTCGCTGTACATTATCTCCAGAATACTGAAATTCAGGCAGCAGGCGGCAAGCTGCAGAGTCGCGGCGTTCGCTACGGGGCCGGAGGGGTTGTGCGGCGCGAACGGGATGTAGTTCGCCTCCGCCAGCGCGGCGATCTTTTTAAGCTCCATAATGCCGCCGGCGTGCGATACGTCGGGCTGTATATAGTCCACCGCGTCCATCCGCAGCAGTTCCTTGAAGGGGCGCATGCCGTAAAGCCGTTCCCCCGCGGAGATCGCCACCGGGGAATTGTCGCGCACGCGTTTGAGCGCCGCCAGATCGTCCGGCGGGGTGGGTTCTTCGAAGAACATCGGCTTGAACTGCGCCAGCTCTTTGGCGATCTTTATGCCCGTCGGCACGTCGAACCTGCCGTGCCCTTCTATAAGCAGGTCGACCTGCGGCCCTACCGCTTTTCTCACCTCGTCCACACAGCGCAGGGCTTTTTCGAGGTCGGCGTTGGATATCTCCAGAAAACTCTTGCCGAACGGGTCCCACTTCATCGCGGTGACGCCGCGTTTAACGGCTTCCGCGGCTTTCGCGCCGAACTCCTCCGGCGTTTTCGCCCCGGAAAACCAGCCGTTCACGTATATCCGCACGCTGTCGCGCATACGGCCGCCCAGCAGCTCGTAGACCGGAACGCCCAGCGCCTTGCCTTTAATGTCCCACAGCGCGCATTCTATGCCGGAAAGCGCGGACATAAGCACCGCGCCGCCGCGCCAGTAGGCGTCGCGGTACAGGTCGTGGGTAAGCTGCTCTATGCGGCTCGCGTCCTTGCCCACAAGCGCTTCTTTCGCGTGCTCCACCGCGCCGATAAGCGCTTTTTCTTTATATTCCAGCGTGGCTTCGCCCACGCCGTCTATTCCCTCGTCGGTATAGACTTTTATAAATACCCAGTTGGTGCGGAAGCAATCCACGACAAAGGTCTTTATATCGGTTATCTTCATTTTTATTTCCTCATATTTCGTATTCGGTATAGTCGTCCATAACGAATTTTCCAGGATATTCGAAGCTGTCGGGCGAAACGTCGTCCAGCAGCCCGTAATGCACCGGGACGGCGCGCTTTGCGCGCAGATCCGCCGCGAGCTTCGCCGCGTCGGCGGCGTTCATATTGTTTCCGCGCCCGTTTATCGGCAGGAAAACGCAATCCGCGTCCGACGGCGCGGTATCGTCCTTTAAAGCCGCGGGGTTGTAAAGCGTGTCTCCGGTGATATATACTTTTTTGCCGTCCGCTTCCAGCACGAACCCGACTGCGTACGGATCGGAATGAAAAGCCGCTACAGTCTTAACGGTAACGCCGCCGCAGGTCCACTGCACCCCGGGCGAAACGAGCACGCAGTTGTTCCCGCCGCCCTGCAGCCGCGCCTTTTCCCAGACGCTGCGCGGCGCAAGCACGGTCGTCGCGGTTTTTTCGTTCACAAAGCGCGAAAACGTCCCGGGATCGTAGTGGTCGATATGGTCGTGCGTTATAAGCACCATATCGGGCTTTATATCCCACACCCGGGCGGGCGCTTCGCTTTTGCGGTGAACGCCGGAAACCGCGAAAGCGCTGTCGGTAAAATACGGGTCGACAAGTATATTCACACCGCCCGCCGCAAACAGCAGCCCCGCCTGACCGAGCCGCGTGACTTTCATCTGAAGTTGGCGCCGCCGTTCACGTCCAGCGTCGCGCCGGTAACGTACTTCGCCTCGTCGCTGGCGAGATATACCGCCGCCGCGCCCACGTCCGCGGGTTCGCCCAGACCGAGCGGTATGTTCGCGCCGAGCTCCTTAACGCCTTCCTCGCCGTGAGTCTGCACCAGCAGTTCGGTGGCGATAAGCCCGGGGGCTATGGCGTTCACGGTTATGCCCAGAGGCGCCGCCGTGCGCGCCATGGATTTAACGATGCCGATCTGCCCGGCTTTGGTGGCGGCGTAATGAACGTGCCCGAACAGCGCGCCGCGTTCCGCCACGACCGAGGAGATGAATATTATCCTGCCGGATCTCTGATCGCGCATTATCTCCATCGCGCGTTTGCTGCAAAGCATACCGGAGGTGAGGTTGGTCTTTATTATCCTGTCCCAGTCCGCCTTGTCCATTTCGAAAATATTTTTGTCCTGCGAGGTGCCCGCGCAGTTCACAAGGATATCCAGTCTGCCGAATTCCGCGATTATCTTTTCGAACATCGCGGCGACCTGATCCTCCTCGCTCACGTCGGCTTTGCACACCAGCGCGCGCACGCCCAAAGCGCGCGCGTCCGCCGCCGTCTTTTCCGCCGCCGCAACGTTCCCGGCGCAGTTTATCACCACGTCGGCTCCCTGCTTTGCGAAAGCCAGCGCTATCCCGCGGCCTATCCCGCGTGAAGAGCCCGTTACCAGCGCGATCTTACCCGTTAAATCAAACATGTCTGTACCTCCTGAGGTCTCATTTTTATTTCTTTCCCGCAAAGCTCGAAGCTCTGCTCGGTTTGCGTGTCGTTCCACAGCGTGTATATCTTTTCGTCCCCGTTCGCGAAACAGCCGCTTTTTACCCCTTCGGGTATCGTTTCCGGCCTGTCGTAAACGTAGCGCCCCTCATAGAAGAACCTGCGGTATTTTTCCTTTTCGGCAAGCAGGGCGCCTATCTTTTCGCCCAGATCGGGCAGCTCGCCGATATCCGTCCTGCCGCGCCAGGGTGAAACGTCCAGCCGGAAGCCGTGTATATAGGCGTTTTTAAGCGCTTCGTCGGTCCCGGGCTTGTCGTCGTGAACAAAACGGTCGGTCTGTATTATCTCCGGGAAGGTGCGCATGAACATCTCCGGGAAACAGCCGGGCACGTATACCGCGCCGACCTGTATGCCGTGTATGTAGTGCACGTAGGGCAGGCACATATCGTTCACCATCTCGGTGCCTATGGCTTTGCCCTTCGGGCAGTTGGCGTAAAGCTTTTTGAACGCTTCCACGCGCCAGATCTCGCATTCGTCGGGCCGCGCGCCGTGGAAGTGGTTTTCGTTGAAGCAGGGAAGCGGCGCCGCGCCGCCGATCTGGTCGAAGAACGCGGAATCCGCGCCGTAGGCGAACTTCATATCCTCGTGCTCGACAAGTATTCTTTGCCATTCGTCGTTCGCCGGGCAAGCCGTTACGAATGATTTGTATCCGAACGCGCGCAGGGTGTTGCCGTCGTTGCCGAACCGATAGTGGTCGCGGTAATCGTTGCCGTCGATGTCTATGCGGCAGACGTCCTTTCCCACGGTCCGGTAGTAATCGGTGTTCACGTCTATAAGCTGGCCGTTGGTGTAAAGCGCTGTGTATCCGCCCATCGCCTGCACTTCGGCAATGGCTTTTTTAAGCGCCTCCGCGCCGCCCAGACCGTCGTCCGGCTCGTAAACCGGATATCCGTTGTCGAACCTGCCCTTCCACCAGCCGAAGACCATTATCATATTCAGTCCGCGCTCCGCGCCGGCTTTATATATCTTCGGCAGGTCGGCATAGCCGTAGTTCTTTTCGCCGAACTGGTGGCGCAGTATCACGCGCTGCCAGCCGGTAACGTTTTTGACCCATTCCGGGACCTCCGGCGCTTTGAACCAGTGCGAGCGCGCGTAATTGCCGTAAATATCCGAACCCTTCGTCCAGTCGCCCTCGCACAACGCGGTGAAACAGGGCGAGACCTCCGCGCATTCGCCTTTTTTAACGAACGGGAAGTGCGATATCGTGAACATAAACCGCGGCGCGGCCTTGCGCGGGGAAACTCCCGCCGCCATAGCGCAGACTTTAAGCTTGTCGTCGTGCCTGCCCATATAAAAGAACTTTCCGCCCGTTTCCAGTCCGAACCAGCTCATCGCCGCATCGCCGGGATAGCGCATCGTGTTCCATATAACGTGATTGTCGGAGGCGATGTATTCGGTGTGGCACACCTGCTTTATGCGCTCCCACGGGTTCCTGGTCTTCCAGCCGAGCCCGTTCGCTTGGTAAAGCACGTCGTCTTCGCGGTTTTCTCCGCAGCCGTGCGCAAGGTCGACGAACGGAAGCTGCAGCTCGTTCACACGCGCGTCCCCGCGGTTTTCGATCTCCGCGCGGAATTCGAACCCCGGGTAAGTCGAAACGCGTTTCGCGACGGTCACGGTGAGCTTCACGTCGAAAACGCGGCCGTTAACGCCTTTCAACGAATCGTAAACGACGGTTATCACGTCGCCTTCGAGCGTTGCTTTGCCGCGCTGGCCGGAGGAATCCACGCGCATCTCGCGCTCGTAGCCGTCGTCGGTATAGGCGCGCCAGAAATCCGCCCCGGGGCTGACTTCCAAAGCCGTCCCCTCCGCGATCCAGCGGTGCGCGCCCGCGTCCTCGCTTATTTCAAAAACAAGATTTCCCGATCTGAGTGAGAGCATATCATTCTCCTTTAGGAAATTATGGTTCTTTTGTGATTCTACCACGAAAAAACGGCTTTTTCAACTTTTTTATAAAAAGATGTTGTTGACACGGAATAACTTTTGTGCGATAATCGGCTCATAAGTATCAAAAAGGAGCGATTTTATGAACTTTGAAAACAAATTCGCGCGGTTTATGCGCAATTCCGGTCCGGCGAGGTTCTTCGTCCCCGCGGGGCTCGTGTTTATTCTGGCGGGCGTACTGCTTTTATGCTTCGCCAGCGGCGATTATCTGGAGACCTCCGGCGTAGTCACCAAGGTCACGGAGTCGGAAGGTTACGATACCGAGGGTCATCCGGAGACACTGTACGATATCGAGTTCACCTACAAGACCGCCGACGGCAGCGAATATTCCTCCTCGTTCCCGGGGATGAACGAAAAGAGATCGGTCGGCGACAAGATAAAGGTGTTTTACGATTCGAAAGAGCCCGAAAAGACCTCGAACACCAAATCCGGCAAGATCGTCGCCATAGCGGCGTTCGCGCTCGGCGCGGCGGCGCTCGCCTACGGCGTTTACGCCACGGTAAAGGCGTTCAAAAAGAGCAAGTCGCTCGGCAGCGCGTCTTTCCCCTCCGCCGCGTTCGATAACTACCGCGAAAACCCCGGGGTGAAGGAATACTACGTCCGCTTCGACGGACACGGGTTAAAGCCGGGGTATATAATCGAGGACGCCGAAAGGAATGTACTCTTCGAGGGCAAGATGCTTAAAAACGCGCTCGTCGGCGCCCGCACCTACGAATTCAACGACCATCTCAACGGCAAGGTGACGCGGCACGAAGTCGGGCACACCGTTACGCAGAGGTATAACGACGAATTCTTCTCCGCCAAATCGTGGTTCAAGTTCGACGGCAAAAACGTCTGGGACCTCCTGCACGAAAAGGGCTTCCGCATAAATAACAACGCCCGCAGCAAGTTCCCCTATATGGTCTACGAGATAGCCAAAGACGGTACGGCGTTCGCCCTGCTTGAATCAAGCGGGATGTACGTCCACGAGGACGAGGCGGAGCAGCACAAGTTAAACGTCCCCACCGGAAGCCGTTTTTACCGCGTCTGGACGGCGACGGGCGACCTGCATTCGCTGTTCCTTAATATATTCGCGATCTCGGAAACCGAGCAGACTTTTGTGGAATAAACCGAAAAAGCGGCGCGTAAAATAATACGCGATCCTATTGACAAACCGAAAAATCCGTGATATAATCACGCACGATAAAGGCTTTGACAAGGACAAGGGGCAAAGCATAACCGGTTCCAGAGAGCCGCCGGGCGGTGCGAGGCGGTATCGGCGCTGCGCCTTATCACCTTCGAGCCGCGCGCCCGAAACGGGTTTTCGGATTAAGGCGCGCCGGAGTTTCCGCCGTAATAAAGGGAAGTGCGTCGCGTGCGCTGCAAATGAGTGGTATAATGAACGCTTTTGCGCTTCATCTCGTTGCGAGGTGAAGCGCTTGCTTTTTCAGGCGCCGCGGTTTCTGTTCCGGACAATCCGGGGAAAGGGCAAAATATGGATCAGCAGGTACAATTGATCGCCGCGCGTCTGCGCTGGGCGCGCGAGAATCTGGAGATCTCTCCGGCGGTAATGGCGGAGGCGAACGGAATAAGCGTGGAGGAATATCTGCGGCTGGAACGCGGCGAGGATGATTTTTCGTTCTCGTTCCTGTTCAAGTGCGCGAACACGCTGGGAATGGATATTTCCGAGCTCGTCTCCGGCGCGGATCCCAAACTGAACTTCTATAATTTAACGCGCGCGGGCGGCGGTATGCTTATAAAGCGCGACAAGGAGTTCGATTACCGCCACGTCGCTCCGCTTTTGAAAAACCGCAAGAGCGAGCCGTTTATCGTTACCGCCAAATACGATAAAGACATTCAGGACAAGCCGATGCACCTCGCCACCCACCGCGGGCAGGAGTTCGATATGATCCTTTCCGGGCGGCTCAAAGTGCAGTTAGGCGAACATACTTATACGATGTACCCTGGCGACACGGTTTATTACGACAGCTCGCATCCGCACGGTATGATCGCCGTCGGCGGCGAGGACTGCACCTTCCTCGCCGTGGTCTACAAGGAGGGGGACGACGACCCGACGGGCGAACCGCTGGACCATTCCGCCGCGCCGACTCTCCCCGTGAGCGCGGACGATTACTCCGGCAGGATATACAAGAATTTCGTAAGCGAGACGACCGACGAAAACGGGCGGCTTGCCGGGATAAGCTTCCGCTGCGCGGACAACTTCAATTTCGCCTACGACGTGGTGGACGCGCTTGCCGAAAAATGCCCGGACAAACGCGCGCTTCTGTGGGTGGGCAACAACGGCGAGGAACGCGAATTCACCTTTAAGGATATGGCGCGTATGTCCAACAAGGCGGCGAACTACCTTGCGATGCTCGGCATAAAGCGGGGCGACAGGGTGATGCTCGTGCTTAAACGCCACTGGCAGTTCTGGGTTTGCATACTCGCGCTGCATAAGCTCGGCGCGATAGCAGTCCCGGCGACGAACCAGCTTGTGGAGCACGATTTCGAATACCGCTTCAACGTGGGCGAGATAAGCGCGATAATCTGCACCGGGGACGGCAGCACCGCCGCGGAGGCGGAGCGCGCCGCCGCGCGCTGTCCTTCGTTGAAATACAAGATAATGGCGCACGGGATGCGTACCGGATGGGCGGATTTCGACGGCTCATTCGACAGGTTCTCCTCCAAGCTGGAGCGCGTGAAGACGCATAAGAACGATCCTTCGGTCATGTTTTTCACCTCCGGCACGACGGGATATCCCAAGCTCGCGATGCACAGCTTTACCTACCCGCTGGGACATATCGTCACCGCGCGCTGGTGGCACTGCGCCGATCCGGAGGGGCTTCACCTCACCGTGGCGGACACCGGATGGGGCAAGGCGCTGTGGGGCAAGCTTTACGGGCAGTGGATGTGCGAAGGCGCGGTGTTCGTCTATGACTTCGACCGCTTCGACGCCGAAAAGCTGCTCCCGATGTTCTCGCGCTACAACATAACCACCTTCTGCGCGCCGCCCACGGTCTACCGCTTCCTTATAAGGCAGGACCTTTCGCGGTTTGACCTTTCTTCCGTGAAATACGCCACGATAGCGGGCGAAGCGCTTAACCCGGAGGTGTTCAACAAGTTCTACGAGGCGACGGGAGTCAAGCTTATGGAATCCTTCGGCCAGACCGAAACCACGCTCGCCGTCGGCAACCTCTACGGCACCGACCCGAAGCCGGGTTCGATGGGCAAGCCCAGCCCCGCCTTCGACGTGGATATAGTGCGTGAGGACGGCACGCCCGTCGACATAGGCGAGACCGGAGAGATAGTTATTCGCTACGATCCCGAAAACCCGCCCGTCGGGCTGTTTATCGGGTACTACAAGAACGAGGAAGCCACGCGCGAGGTCATGCACGACGGCTTCTACCACACCGGCGACACCGCCTGGCGCGACGAGGACGGGCATTTCTGGTACGTCGGCAGGGTGGACGACGTTATCAAGTCCAGCGGCTACCGCATAGGCCCGTTCGAGATCGAAAGCGTTATCATGGAGCTGCCCTACGTGCTTGAATGCGCGATAACCGGCGTTCCGGACGAAACGCGCGGGCAGGTCGTGAAAGCGACGGTCGTGCTCACGAAGGGCAAGGAGCCGTCCGAGGAGCTTGTGAAAGAGATACAGAACTACGTAAAAACGCACACCGCGCCCTATAAATACCCGCGACGCGTTGAGTTCGTCGAAAGCCTGCCGAAGACTATCTCGGGCAAGATCCGCCGCGCGGAGATACGCAAAACCGATTATTCGCGCGGAAATAATTGAAATTTTTTAAAAATTGCTCTTGATTTTTGGAATTTCGTGTGTTATAATAAACCGCTAAATATCGGGCGGTCCTCTGCGGCTCAGCAAGAACGCTACGAAGAAAACGGAGGTAAACAGCTTTGGATATGTTAAAAGCTTTTACAGATGAGCAGCTTAAAAAAGAGGTTCCCGCGTTCAACATCGGCGATACCGTTAAAGTTCACCAGAGAATAGTCGAAGGAACCAGAGTCAGAACACAGATCTTTGAAGGGACGGTCATCGCCAAGAAAAACGGCGGGATCTCCGAGACTTTCACAGTAAGAAGAGTTTCCTACGGCGTCGGTACCGAAAAGACCTTCCCGCTTCACTCTCCGAACGTGCAGGCTGTCGAGGTTGTCAGAGCCGGTAAGGTCCGCCGCGCAAAGCTTTATTATCTGCGCGAGAGAGTCGGCAAATACGCCAAAGTCAAAGAAAAAATCTAACAGACTCACGGGTGCCTGCTTTACGCGGGCACTTTTGCTATTTTACATATTATTGCATATTATTCTGAAGTAACGTTTTACAGAGGTCATTATGTCGGACGAAATGAATCACAGCGGCGCTTCACGCGGCGCGGAAACAGAAAACGCATCCTACGAGCCCGCGTTCACCGCCGCGGAAATAACGCCGGTGCGCGCGGAAGAAGCGCCGGATTGCGCCGCCGCGGTACCCGGCGAGGGCGCGGAAGAAAGCGAAAAAAAGGAAAAACGCGGGGCGCTCCAAACGGTCTTCGATTATTTCGAGACCTTCTGTTTCGCCGTCGCGCTTATGATGGTGCTTTTGCTTTTCGTGTTCCGCTACGTTTCGGTGGACGGCAGCTCCATGCGCGAAACGCTGCACGACAGGGACAAGCTTATAATCTCCAACCTGTTCTACACCCCCAAGACCGGAGATATCGTGGTGGTGAACCCCGAAAATCACTCCCCGTCCGATAATCCTATAATAAAGCGCGTCATCGCCACCGGGGGGCAGAAGGTATATATCGATTACGCCAACTGGGAAGTATACGTCGACGGCGTTAAGCTCGACGAGCCGTATATCAACGCCATGCGCGAGGAAGAACGGCGGCGCTACGGCGAGGGAGTCGGTATGTCGAAGGGCGACGTGCCGCGTTTCCAGCGCGAATTCACGGTGGAAGACGGCAAGGTTTTCGTGATGGGCGACAACCGCAACAACTCGCACGACAGCCGCTACGCCGATTACGGCGAGATCGGGGTGAACCGCATACTCGGCAGGGTGCTTTTCCGCGTGTTCCCCGACTTCGGCGCGGTGGAGTAAACAAAGATGAACGAGCTTACTCAGGACATACACTGGTATCCCGGGCATATGGCGAAGGCAAAGCGCAGAATAATCGAAGCGCTTCCGAACATCGACATGGTGATAGAACTGCTCGACGCGCGCGCGCCGCTTTCCAGCCGCAACCCGGATTTTAAGGAAATATTCAAAAACAAACCCGTGCTCACGCTGCTTACCAAAAGCAATCTTGCGGACAGGAACGCCACGGCGGGGTTCCTGCGCGCCCTTTCGGGCGAAAACGCGCGCGCGCGCGCCATCGACTGCAAGACCGGGTACGGGATAAAGGACATTTCCGCAAGCATAAACGAGCTTATGGCGGAAAAACTCGCCCGGGACGCGGCGAGAGGGATAAAACGCCCGGTCCGCGCCATGGTCGCGGGGATAACCAACGTGGGCAAATCCACGTTTATAAACACGCTCTGCGGGCAGAAAAAAGCCGCCGCGGCGGACAAACCCGGCGTCACGCGGCAGAACGCCCGCGTTTCCGTCCCTTCGCTCGGGATCGAATTGACCGACACGCCGGGGCTTTTGTGGCACAAATTCGACGACCGCGAGGTGGGGATAAAGCTCGCCTGCCTCGGCTCGATAAACGACGATATTTTAGACGTATGGGGGCTCGCGCTGGAGCTTTTGAACATTCTAAAAGCGCGCTACCCGCAGTGCGTAACGGCAAGGTACGGCGTCCCGGCTTCACCGGAGGACGACGTGAACGCGCTGTTTGAAAGCATCGCCAAAAAGCGCGGCTTCATCCGCGCGGGCGGCGTTATCGACGAGGAACGCGCCGCGAGCGTGATCCTGGACGAGTTCCGCGCCGGAAAAATCGGACAAATAACTTTGGACAGAATCACTCAATAACGGATAATTACGGTTGAAAAAGCGAATAGTTATTTCTTCCAAACGTTTTTTCGATATACTCAAACGTTTTTTTGTTGAAGGCGGGAGCTCGCGGCGAAAACCGCGGAAATATCCGCCCGGGGGCGCGTGCCCCGGAGACGACGGAGGTGTTTATGGCAACTCAATTAAGCTGGGAAACCGAATTTTCGTTCCGCACGGACGGCGCGGCGATAGTCTGCGGCTGCGACGAAGCAGGGCGCGGTCCGCTTGCCGGGCCGGTGTTCGCCGCGGCGGTCATACTGCCGGACGGAATGGTGATCGAAGGATTGAACGATTCCAAAAAGCTAAGTGAAAAAAAGCGCGAGGAGCTTTACGACGAGATACGCGCCAAGTGTATCGACTGCGCCGTCGCCCACGCGGAGGTGTACGAGATAGAGGCGATAAACATCCTTAACGCCTCGATGCTCGCGATGCGCCGCGCCATCGCGCTGCTGCGGGTAAAGCCGGAGCTCGCGCTTATCGACGGCAACGTTGCGCGCGATTTCACCATACCCGCCAAACCCGTTATAAAAGGGGACGGAAAATGCCCCTCCATAGCCGCCGCCTCCATTCTGGCAAAGGTGGAAAGGGACAGATTCTGCCGCGAGCTGGACGGCTTTTACCCCGAATACGGCTTTGCGGCGCACAAGGGCTACGCCACAAAGGCGCATATCGCGGCGATAAGGAAATACGGCCCCTGTCCCGCGCACAGGATAAGCTTTTTAAGAAAAGTGCTTAAAGATGCCGAACAACAAAACCTTATATAAAGCGCCCCGCGCAGCAGGCATGCGCGTCGGTTTCAGCGCGAAAAAGTTCGGCGCCGCGGGCGAGGATATCGCCGCCGCGTACCTGAAAAAACACGGCTGGCGCGTGGTCGCGCGGAACTACGCCGAAAACGGCGGGGAAATAGATATTATCGGCTATAAGCGCGGGAAATTAACGTTTTTCGAGGTGAAAACGCGCTCCAACGAAACGTTCGGAAGGCCCGCCGACGCGGTCGGCGCGGAAAAGACGTCGCGCATAAAAAAAGCGGCGCGCTCCTTCCGCGCGGAATGTATGCGCGGCGGAAAAGTCCCCGTGCCGTTCTTTTTCGGGAAAACACTATACCGCCGGGTATATAAAAAATCGGTGGATATAATAGAAATAATGCTTACGCACGGCGGGGAACTGCTGGAACTGAATCACATCAAGGACGTCGAAGAATTATGAAACCGGATATCAAAGAATTAAACCGACTGCACCGCCTTGCCCTTGACGTTCGTTACGTCAGCACCCGCGGGGAAGGCAAAAAGCATTCCGCCGCGGAGGTAATAAAAAAAGGGCTCGCCGACGACGGCGGGCTTTTCGTGCCGGAACGCTTTTTCCCTCTTCTTACCGAAGACCTTTTAGAAGAGCTTTGCGGTTTCGATTACGCCGACCGCGCGGCGTTCATACTTTCGCGCTTCCTGCCGGATTATAAGTTCGCGGATCTGCTCGACGCGGCGCGCGCCGCGTATTCCGCGGAAAAATTCGGCGGTCCCGCCGCGCCTATCGCGCGGGTGGGGAGCGACTATCTTCTGGAGCTGTGGCACGGACCGACGAGCGCTTTTAAGGATATGGCGCTGCAGATAATGCCGCGCCTGCTCTCGCTCGCGCTGGATATCACCGGAGAATGCCGGGACGCGTATATACTCGTCGCCACCAGCGGCGACACCGGGAAAGCCGCCCTGGAGGGCTACAGGGACGTTCCGCGCGTAAAAATAAAGGTGTTCTACCCGGTAAACGGCGTTTCGAACATTCAGAAAAAGCAGATGAGCTCGCAGACCGGCGAAAACGTCGACGTGGTGGCGATAAACGGCAACTTCGACGACGCGCAGACCGGAGTGAAGCGCATTTTCTCGGACGAAAACTGCCGCTTCGAGCTCGCGCAGAAGGGCTGGTTCTTCTCCAGCGCGAACTCCATAAACTGGGGCAGGCTCGTCCCGCAGATCGTCTATTATATCTCCGCCTACTGCGACCTGCTCAAAGAAAAACAGATAAAGCCCGGCGAGAAGATAGATATAGTCGTCCCGACCGGAAACTTCGGCAACATCTTCGCCGCCTACGCCGCAAAGCAGATGCTGCTGCCCGTGGCCCGGCTGGTGTGCGCCTCCAACCGCAACGACGTGCTCGCCGAGTTCATAAACACCGGAGTCTACGACAAACGGCGGGAATTCCACACCACCGTTTCGCCCTCGATGGACATTCTTGTTTCCAGCAACCTGGAACGCCTGCTGTATTGGAAGTTCGGCGCGCCCGCAGCCGCCGGGTTTATGAAAGAGCTTGCCCAAAACGGTTTTTATAAGCTGAACGGAGATCAGCTCGCCGCCGTGCGAAGCGATTTTTCGGGCTTTTCCTGCACCGAGGAGGAGACGAAAGCCGTTATCGCCGCGACGTTCAAAAAATACGGCTATCTTTGCGATACTCACACCGCCGTCGCGCTCGGCTGCGCGGAAAAATACCGCGCGTCGGCTGAATATACCGGAGGCAAGCTGCTTATCGCCTCCACCGCCTCGCCCTATAAGTTCGCGCCCGCGGTGCTTTCCGCGCTGGGCGAATCCGTCCCGGCGGACGATTTTGCGGCGCTCGACAAGCTACACGAGGTAACCAAGGTCCCCGTGCCGGGCAATCTCGCCGGCTTAAAAGATGCCCCCGTGCGCTTTACCGAGACGGTCGATCCCGCGGATATGCAAAAAACGCTTTAGAAAAGGAATTGCCGGGGCGCAGACCCCGGCAAAACGCTTTGGTATTTACTTTCAAAAGCTTTTCGGCTTGAACGTGGCGCAGACGGTCTGCGTGCTGTTCGTCGCGGCGGCGGGGCCCACGGCGATCTTTTCCGCCGTGCAGTAGTGAACTCCGTCGTGGTAGGCGCAGTTCTTAACGCTGCAGCTTATGCCGCGGTTGTGCTTCGGCGCGCGGTTAAAGGATATCGCGTCCGTAAAAAACACCTCTTTCCGTTTTTGTTTTTATTATTTGCACAAAACGGGAAAAATATTTGCAAAGGAACTTCAAATGGCTCTTTACACTATCGCGGACCTGCATCTTTCCTATACGTCCAACAAGCCGATGGATATATTCGGCCCGAAGTGGGAAAACCACGCCGAGCGCCTGCGCGCGAACTGGCAATCCGTCGTTTCGCCCGGGGATACGGTTGTTATCGCGGGGGACGTTTCGTGGGGGATGCGCATCGGCGACGCTTCGGCGGATCTGCAGTTCATAGAATCGCTGAACGGCAAAAAAATAATCGCCAAGGGCAACCACGATTTCTGGTGGGGCACCATGAAAAAGCTTTACGAGCTGCGCGATTCGATCGGCGCGCAAAGCATAGATTTTCTGTTCAACAACGCCTATTACGAGCAGGGCTTTATCATCTGCGGAACGCGCGGCTGGTTCCCGGAATCGGCATACGGCCCGGAGGACGAAAAAATAGTGAACCGCGAAGCGGAACGGCTGCGCGCCTCGATACTCGCGGGGCTTAAAATAAAAGAAGAACACCCGGAAGCGGAGCTTCTGGCGTTCCTGCACTACCCGCCCGCCTACGGCGGAGTAAAATGCGGGCGTATCTGCGAAGTCCTGCGCGAATACGGGATAAAGCGCGTGTTCTACGGGCACATCCACAACGCGCAGAGATCTATGCTCGTGCACCAGACCGCGGGGGCGAAGCTCGTTCTTACCGCGGCGGACAAGCTGGATTTCACACCGATGAGGATAGAGAGGGAAACGATATGCACGATATCGTGATAATCGGCGCGGGGCCCGCGGGGCTCACCGCGGCGATCTATGCCCGCCGCGCCGGGAAAAGCGTGCTTGTGCTGGAGGCGAAAAGCTTCGGCGGGCAGATAATAAACGCGCCGGATATCGAAAACTACCCCGCCGCGCCGCATATCTCGGGCTTCGATTTCGCTTCGAATATCTATTCGCAGGCGACGGAGCTCGGCGCGGAGATTAAGTTCGAAAAGGCGCTGGAAATATCCGCGGAGGGCAAAACGAAAACCGTCCGCACCGCAAAGAACGAATACCCCTGCCGCGCCGTGATAATCGCCGCCGGGTCGGAAACGCGCAAGCTGGGGCTTGCGGGGGAGGATTTGCTTTTAGGCAAGGGCGTGTCCTACTGCGCCACCTGCGACGGCAATTTTTTCCGCGGGAAGCGGGTGATAGTCGTCGGCGGCGGGAACACCGCGCTGGAGGACGCGCTGTATCTTTCCGACCTGTGCGAAACGGTTGTCCTGGTGCACCGCCGCGATTCCTTCCGGGGCGAGGAAACCACTGTCGAAAAACTCAAAAAACGCAAAAATATCGTTTTCGCGCTTAACGCGCGGGTAACAAAGCTGCTATATTCCGAACGGCTGGAGGGCGCGGAGCTGACGTACGCTTCCGGCGGGACCGAAACCGTCGCGGCAAGCGGGCTGTTCGTCGCCATTGGCAGAGTGCCGGAGAGCCGGAACTTCGCTTCGCTGTTCGATACTGACGCCGCGGGCTACGCCGTATCCGGCGAGGACTGCCGCACCGGAACGCCCGGCGTGTTCGTCGCCGGGGACCTACGCTCCAAATCCCTGCGCCAGCTCGTTACCGCCGTCGCGGACGGCGCCGCCGCCGCGACTCACGCGGCGGAATACGTGAACGATCTGTAAAACGCAAGTTTCGATCCGTCTGAAAACGCACCGCAAGGGTGCGTTTTCTTTCGTTTTTCGCGGCAAATCAAAAAACGCTCACCTTCCGGGGAGCGTTTTCGGGGGAATATTCTACTCGAACTGGCTGTTATATAGTTTTGCGTAGAAGCCGCCCTTTGCAAGCAGGTCGGCGTGCCTGCCCTGCTCGATCACCCTGCCGTCGCGCATAACAAGAATAAGGTCGGCGTCGCGGACGGTGGAAAGGCGGTGGGCGACGATAAAGCTCGTCCTGCCGCGCATCATGCGCGAGAACGCGTCCTGAATTTTAAGCTCCGTGCGGGTGTCGATGGAGGAGGTCGCCTCGTCGAGTATCAGCATCGGCGGCAGGCGCAGCATCACCCGCGCTATGCAAAGAAGCTGCCTTTGCCCCTGCGAAAGCCCGCCGGAATCGGATATCACCGTGTCGTACCCCCGCGGCAGACGGCGTATAAACGCGTCCGCGTGGGAATCCCGCGCCGCGGCGTATATTTCCGCGTCCGTCGCGCCCGGCTTGCCGAGGGCGATATTTTCGCGCACCGTCGCTTCCTTTATCCAGGTGTCCTGCAGGACCATACCGAAGTTCGCGCGGAGCGAAGCGCGGGTGTACGCGCGCACGTCGGTGCCGTCGATCTCTATCGAGCCGCCGTCCGGCTCGTAGAACCGCATAAGCAGGTTTATAAGCGTGGTCTTGCCGCATCCGGTGGGACCGACAATCGCCACGCGGCTGCCCGGAGCCACGGAGAGCGAGAGGTCTTTTATAAGCGTTTTTGATTTGTCGTAGGAAAAATCTATTTCTTTAAGCGCGGCTTCGCCTTTCGCGGGGGGCATCTGCGGTTCGCCATCCGGCTCTTCCTCGCCGGGCTCGTCCAGCAGTTCGTATACGCGCGCGGCGCAGACCAACGAGTTCTGCAGCTCCGTCACCACGCCGGATATCTCGTTAAAAGGTTTGGTGTATTGGTTCGCGTAGCTCAAAAACGCCGTCAGTCCGCCTACGGTAAGCCCCGCGCCCGCGCTCCCGGTAACGAAAAGCGCGCCCGCCAAAGCCACCGCGGCGTAGATAAGGCAGTTTATGAACCGCGTCACCGGGTTCGTTAGCGACGAGAAGAACACCGCCCGAACAGTCGCCTTCGTCAACCGCCCGTTTATTTCGCGGAATGCCGCCATATCCGCTTCCTCCCGCCCGAAGGCGCGCACGACCTTCTGGCCGCTCACCGTTTCGTCGATAAACGCCGTCTGCTCGCCGCGGATCGCCGCCTGCTTTGTAAACATGGCGTGCGTGCGCCGCGCGATGAACCTTGCGGTGAACAGCGAAGCGGGGGTCAGCAGCGCCGCCAGCAGCGCGAGCTTCCAGTCGACGCGGAACATAAACGCAAGCGTGCAGATTATGGTGACAATTCCGGAGAAAAGCTGCGAAAAGCCGAGCAAAAGCCCGTCCGCAAGCGCTTCCGAATCGGTTATAACGCGCCCGAGCGTATCGCCCAACGGGTGGGAATCGAGGTAGGAAAGCGGCAGTTTCTGCAGCTTTTTCATCGCCCGGAGGCGCAGCGAGCGCACCGTTTCGCAGCAGACACGGTTGTTTATGGCGCCCGCCCCCCAGCGGCACAAAGCCGAAGCGGCGGCGAATATGAGAACGCGCAGCAGCAGCGGAGTCACGGCGGAAATATCCACTTCGCCTTTTGCGATTATTAAATCGAGCGCGCGTCCGATGAGTATGGGGATGTAAAGCGAGCAGACCACGCCGCCCGCCGCCAGCAGGAACGAAAGTACCGCGAGCGCGGAATAGGGGCGGAGCAGGCGCGCCGTGCGCCGCAGAGCCGCGCCGGAGCCGGAAGAAAGCTTTTTCATGCCCTTGCCGCCTCCTTCCTGAACTGCGAATCGTAGATCTCGCGGTAGACGGCGCAGGACTTCAAAAGCTCGCCGTGACTGCCCAGCCCGACGGGTATCCCGTCGTCGAGCACAAGTATTTTGTCCGCGTGGGCGATCGAAGCCGTGCGCTGCGAAATTATCACCGTCGCCCGCCCGGCGGCGTCTTTTTTAAGCGCTTTTCGCAAAGCCGATTCGGTTGCGAAGTCGAGCGCGGAGGCGCTGTCGTCGAGCACGAGTATCTCGGGGCTTCCGACCAGAGCGCGCGCCACGGTAAGCCGCTGGCGCTGTCCGCCGGAAAAGTTCCCGCCGCCCTGCTCCACTTCGGCGTCCAGGCCGCCTTTTGCCGCCGCAGTCTCCGCCGCCTGCGCCGTTTCCAGCGCGGCGAGCAGTTCTTCGTCCGTCGCGTTTTCGTCGCGCCAGCGCAGGTTGCTTCGCAGACTGCCGCGGAACAGAAGCGCCTTCTGCGGCACGAATCCTATGCGGCGGCGAAGCTCGCTTTCCGGCAGGGAATCCAGGTTCGCGCCGTCTAAAAGTATCTCGCCCTCCGTCGCGCGGTAAAAGCGGGGGATAAGCTCCGCCACGGTGGATTTGCCGCTTCCGGTGCCGCCGATTATCCCAAGCGTTTCGCCCTTGCAAAGCGTGAACGAAACGCCGCTTATCGCGTCCGCCGCCGCGTTCTCATAGCGGAACGAAACGCCGCGGAACTCCAGCAAAGGCGCGCCCGGAACGGGTTTTTCCGGCAAGGGCGCGCGCTCCGGCTCGCCGCTTTCTTCAACAAGCACCGAATTTATGCGTTTCGCGCAGGAAACGCCTTTGGAAACGGTTATAATAAGGTTGGCGAGCTTTATAAGCTCCACCAGTATCTGCGTCATATAATTATAAAGCGCCACAAGCTCGCCGCGCGTCATATCGCCGGAATCGACGTTTACCGCGCCGAGCCGGATAAGCGCGAATATGCCGAGGTTCACAATAAGGAACGCCGCCGGGTCCATTATCGCGCCGATACGCCCCGTCCTGCGCTGTATCGACGTGAGCAGGGCGTGCTCCCGGGAGAACTCCTCCGATTCGGCTTCCTCGGTGCCGAAGGCGCGCACCACGCGCACGCCGGCCAGCCCCCCGCGCGCTTTCGCCGTTACTTTGTCGAGCGCTTTGCGCACGCGGCCGTAAAGCGGTATGCAGGCAAGCATTATTCCGAACACCACGACGGCGAGCAGCGGTATGAGCACTGCGAAAACAAGCGCCGCGCGGGCGTTCACGGTAAAAGCCATCACCGCCGCGCCGAACACCACGAAAGGCGAGCGCAGCAAAAGCCGCAGCGTTAAATTAAGCGCCGTCTGCACCTGGTTCACGTCGCCGGTGATGCGGGTGATAAGCGCCGGAACGCCCAGTGAATCGAGCTTTGCGTAGGTAAAGCTCTGTATCTTCGCATAGAGCGATTCGCGCAGCTCCCCGGCGAACCCCGCCGCCGCCCGCGCCGAAAAATACTGCGCCGTGACCGAAAGTAAAAGCCCCGAAAGCCCGAGCGCCGCCATTATAAGCGCCGTGCGGATAATATATCCGTTGTCGTTCTTCATAATGCCTTCGTCGATCATCGCGGCGACCAGAAGCGGCACGAAAAGCTCCAGCACCGCCTCGCTCAGTTTAAGCAGCGGCGCCAGCACGCATTCGCGGCGGAATTTTTTAAGTCGTTTGAAAAGCTCTTTCATTTTTTCCTCTGACTTGCGTTTCTTGCAATACGATTATAACCCTTTTGAGCCGCCGTGTCAACAATATGAAAAAGCGTTTTTCGGGTTGACTTTCGCGCACGCGCGTGATACAATAACTGTGTATGTAATTTATTCAACGGGAAGGATCGCCGCAAAATGGGAATCGCCCTGATATTCGACGGAAACAGCATACTCAACCGCGCCTTTTACGGGGTGCGTCCGCTCACCTCGCCCGAAGGGCTGCCGACGAACGCGCTTTTCGGCATCGTCGGAATGGTAAACAAGGCGTTTGCGCAGATCGGCGTAAAGCCCGACTACGCGGCGGCGGCGTTTGATCTTAAAGAAAAAACGTTCAGGCACAAAGCGTGCGATACCTATAAGGCGACGCGAAAGCCCATGCCGGAGGACCTGGCAAAGCAGCTCCCCTACGCGCGCGAGCTTCTGGAGGCGATGGGGATAACCGTCGTCGACTGCGTCGGATACGAGGCGGACGACATTCTGGGCACCTATGCCCGCCAGTGCGAGGAAAACGGCGACACGGCTTTTCTCGTTACCGGCGACCGCGACAGTTTTCAGCTTATTTCCGACAAGGTCACGGTGCTTTTGGCGGCGAACGACGACACGAAGGTGATGACTCCCGCCGAGATAAACGAAAAATACGGCGTAACTCCCAAACAGCTCATAGACGTCAAGTCGATAATGGGCGATTCCTCGGACAACATCGCGGGAGTCCCCGGCATCGGCGAAAAGGGAGCGTTGAAACTCATCGCGCAGTACGGCACGCTGGACGGCGTTTACGAGCATATCGACGAGATCGCCGGTTCGGCGAACGCAAAGCTTAAAGAGGGGAAGGACAGCGCCTATACCTCGCGCTTCCTCGCCGAGATAAACACGCGCGCGCCCGTTGAAAAAACGGTGTTCGACTGCGCCTATTCCGGCGCGGATATAAACGCGCTGCGCGCGCTTTACACGCGCTTCGGGTTCAAGCAGTTTTTGGACAAGCTCGAAGCCGACGCGCCGGAGGCGGAAAAGGAGGAATACCTTCCGCTTGCGGAAGCGAAAGCCGAAGGGACCGCGTATATCTGCCTGGAGGGCGACGAATTCTTTGCCTGCGCGGGCGGAAAATGCTTTTCCGGCGCGAAAGAAGAAGCAAAAGCGCTGCTTTCCGGCGCGGACGAGCTGGTCTGCTGGTCCTGCAAGGAGATATTCGTGCTGGCGGATTCGCTCGGCGTCGCGCTGACGGACAAAATCGAAGACGTGTCGCTTATGGCGTACGTCTGCGCCCCCGCGGATAACGGCGTGAGCTTCGGCAGGTCGGCGCTCGACCTTCTGGGCGTGCACTGCTCCGGCATAAATATCTCGCTGCTGCCGCGCATGTACGAAAAGCTGCGTGAAAAGCTCACTCCGGAGATGGAAAAGCTATACCGCGAGGTGGAGCTTCCGCTAGCGGGGGTGCTCTGCCGTATGGAGCGCCGCGGCTTCCGCGTGGACCGCGCCGCTTTGGAGCGTTTCGGCGAGGAGATAACCCGTTCCGCCGCCGAAGAGGAGCAGGAGATATATTTCCTCGCGGGCGGGGAGTTCAATATTAATTCGCCGAAGCAGCTCGGCGCGGTGCTGTTCGAAAAGCTTATGCTGCCGCATTACCGCAAGACGAAAAGCGGCTATTCCACCGACGCGGAGGTGCTGGAACGGCTTTTGCCCTACCACCCGATAATAGAGCTTATACTTGATTACCGCAAGGATTCGAAACTGAAAAGCACCTATTGCGACGGTCTGGCGAAGCAGATAACCGCCGACGGACGCATACACACCACCTTCAAGCAGACTCAGACGCTCACCGGGCGGCTCTCCTCCGCGGAGCCGAACCTGCAGAACATCCCGGTGCGGGGCGACAAGGGGCGGGAGCTGCGGCGCTTCTTCGTGGCGGACGAGGGCTGCGTGCTCATCGACGCCGACTATTCGCAGATCGAGCTGCGCGTTATGGCGCACGTCTCCGGCGACGAAACGCTTATAAACGCCTTTATGAACGGCGAGGACATACACACCGTTACGGCTTCGCAGGTGTTCCGCGTCCCGCGGGGATCGGTCACGCCGGAAATGCGCAAGCGCGCCAAGGCGGTGAACTTCGGGATAATCTACGGCATCGGCGACTATTCGCTTTCGCAGGACCTGCATATCTCACGCCGCACCGCCGCGGAATATATTCAAAGCTATCTGGACAACTATCCGCGCGTTAAGGATTATCTCGAATCCGCAAAGGCGAACGCCAAGCGCGACGGGTTCGTTACCACGATGTTCGGCAGGCGCAGGAACCTGCCGGAAATAAACGCCTCCAACGCCAACGTGCGCGCCTTCGGCGAACGCGTGGCGATGAACACGCCCATCCAGGGCGCCGCCGCCGATCTTATAAAGATCGCGATGGTGCGCACCGAGCGTATGCTTGAAGCGGCGGGGTTGAAGGCGCGGCTGATCTTGCAGATACACGACGAGCTTATCGTTGAATCGCCGCTGGAGGAAGCGGAGGAGGCGAAACGCATCCTGCGCGAGGCGATGCAGGGCGCCGCGGAGCTGAAAGTGCCGCTTTCGGTCGATATCGGCGTCGGAAAAAGCTGGTACGACGCAAAAAATTAACTATTATTTCTCCCGATTGAGAGGTACCGTATAAATGGAAGGACTTAAAAACTTACACGGGCGCAAGGTGCGCGAGCTGCTTGTTTATCCCGATTATACCGACAGGATAATGTCCGGCAAACTAACGGGCGGCAACTACAGCGAAGGGCTGGCTTCGATCTCCGCGGTGCTCAAACAGGCGGGGCACGAGGTAAAGCTTATGCACCTGCTGTTCCTGCACACTGAACAGGAATACAAGGAAAAGCTGCGCGAGCTGGGCGAATTCGACATAATCGGCTTCTCCATGCGCACCACGGCTTACACCGACTGCGTGCAGTATATAAAATGGACCAAGGAGGAGCGCCCGGACGTGTTCATAACCTGCGGGAGCTACCATCCCACGCTCGCGCCGGAGGAGGTAATAGAAATACCCGGCGTGGACGCGCTCACCATAGGCGACGGCGAATACGCCGAGCTGGAGCTTGCGGATATGATGTCCGCCGGCGAGGATTACACGAATATCGAAAGCAAGTGGTTCCGCCTGCCGGACGGCAGCGTTAAGCGCAACCCGGTACGCCCGCTGTTCGCCGATCTGGACCGGCTCCCCATCCCGGATTTCGAGCTGTTCGATTACGATAATCTCGACAGCGTAAAGGTCGGCACCGCCATAGTTATGATGAGCCGCGGCTGCCGTTACAACTGCACCTACTGCGGCAATTCGCAGTTCCGCAACGTATATCCGAACAAAAAGATATATTCCCGCTTCCGTTCGCCGCAGAACGGCATACTCTACCTCAAAACCCTGCTCGCCAAGCACCCGCAGATAAAAGTAATAAACTTCCGCGACGCGATATTCAATATGATCCCCGAATGGTTCGACGAGTTCATCGAGCTTTACAAGCGGGAGATCCACCTCCCGTTCACCGGGAACATCCGATTCGACATACTCACCGAGGACACGGTGCGCCGTATGAAGGAGGCGGGCTGCTATACGATAGATATGGGGCTTGAAAGCGGCGATCAGGAGATGCGGTTCAAATACCTTAAACGCTTTATGACCGACGAAATGATGATAAACTGCTCGCAGTGGTTCCACAAATACGGCATCGCGCAGCTTACCTACAACATAATCGGGCTCCCCTACGAGGATATCCACAAGGCGCTTAAAACGATAAAGCTCAACGCGCGTATGCGCGCCGACAGAGTCATCCCCAACATCTTCTATCCCTATCCGGGCACCGAGCTTTACGAAACGGCGAAGAAGGCGGGCTTTATGCCGGACGTCATCTCGCCGGACGTGCGCGTCCCGCTTATCCAGGAGCAGTTCCCGGAGCACGAGGTGCTGTTTATCGAGGCGTACTTCCAGCACTTTATGAAAAAATACCGCCGCGCGTTCAGAATGCCGAAATGGATAGGGAAGCCGTATGAAAAGTGGCTCGACCGCCGCGTTACCAAACGGCACGCGTGGTCCTATAAGTTCCTTGTAAAGGTGCACGATATCTACGCGCATATCCGCAGCAAGGTAAAGGATTTCGTCATCGACCACCTGCCGAAGGTCTATATGAAGCTGCGTATGATAAAACACCATAAGAGGCCGGAAGGGTAAAAGCTCAGACGGAAAACGAAAAGCGAAAACATTCGCGTCGACGCGCGAATGAAAAAACAAAAAAGAAAACGCGGAAGGCGTTTCAGACAACGATCATTCATTATACATTATGCTTTACATTGTGCCCACTCCAATAGGAAATATGTCCGACATTACGCCGCGAGCAAGGGAAACGCTGGAAAACTGCGATTTCGTCGCGGCGGAGGATACGCGCGTCGGCGGCAAGCTTTTGATGCTTCTCGGCATAAAAAAGCAGCTTGTGAGCTTTCACGAGCATTCGCCCCGCCGCGTGATCGATTCTATAACCGCGCGGATCGCGGGCGGCGAATCCTGCGCGCTCATAACCGACGCCGGCACCCCCGCGATAAGCGACCCGGGCGAAAAGCTCGTCGCCGCCTGCGCGGAAGCGGGCGTTCCGGTCTGCGCGCTTCCCGGCGCCTGCGCCGTGGTCACCGCGCTTTCGGCTTCCGGGCTGCCCTGCAAGCGGTTCTGCTTCGAAGGGTTCCTGCCCGAAAAGGCGTCCGAGCGCGCCGAAAGGATATCGGAGCTCACGCGCGAAAAACGCACTTTTGTCGTCTATATCGCCCCGCACGATATAAAACAGACGCTTGCGGAGCTCGCCTCCGCGATGCGCTCCCGCCGCGCCGTGCTGGCAAAGGAGCTTACCAAGCTGCACGAGCGCTATTTCCGCGGGACTCTGGGCGATATAAGCGAAGCCGTGCTTGCGCTCCCGCCGGAGGAGCTTCGCGGCGAATACGTTTTAACCGTGGAGGGAATGCCCGAAAGCGACGAGTTCTGGAAGGAAATGTCCGTTCCGGAGCACGTGGAGCATTATATTTCTTTGGGGCTTTCGAAAATGGACGCCTGCAAGCAAGCCGCGCGCGACAGAGGCGTGGGCAAGGGCGAGATATACGCGGAGATCAACAAATAACGAAAGTTTTTTCGGAAGCCGGGGAAAGGAGCGCGAAAATGAGAACGATAAAGAATATCGCGGCGATACTGCTGGCGTTCATCGCGGCTTTCGCGGCTCTCCCCTCGCTTCCGGCGGGAGCCGGCGGAAGCGTTGTGGCGATAAAAGCCGAATGCCCCGGCGGCGCGCGCGTGGGCGGCACGGCTTGCGTAAGATTGACAGTCGGTGCGCCGGCTCAGCCGCTCGCTGCGATAGAATTCACGCTTTCCTACGACCCGGAACTGGTTTCGCCGCAGATAAAAGACGGCTTCGGGACCGAAACGCCGCAGTTTATAAAAAAACTGCCGCAGGGCTGGGAACAGCTTTGCTCGCTGGATGAAAAAGAGGGGATATACGCCCTGCGCTTCGCCGCCCCGCAGGACGGCAAGCCGGCGCTCGATTCCGGCTCGCAGATAGTGCTCGAAATACCGTTTCTGTTCAAAAAAGCCGGCGGCGCGGCTTTCGTCTGCGACAGCGCGGACATAGTCGCCGTTCCGGTTTCGGACCCGCTCGGCGTGCTCGGCGGCTCCGGGGCGGAGATCACGGTCGCCGTTTCGAGCGAGACCGAAAAGGTCTTTGCGGCGCTTTCCGGCGCGGACGAAGCGGTTTCCGGCGGGAAATATTCGCTTCAAATAACCTTTACCAACCTTGCCGAGGGCACCGGGATAATCGCCGCGGAGTTCGTGCTGAAATACGACAAAAGCTGTTTTTCCCCGGTTATAAAAAGCAACGCCGGAAGCGAAATGGACGTTTTTCTTGCCGAAGCGGACCGCGCCTCCTGGGAGCAGATGTGTACTCCGGACCCCGCCGCCTCCCGCATCGTAATGCGCTTCGCCGCGCTTTCGCTCGGGGACGATAAAACGCAGGTCATCCCGGAGGGCGGCAGTATGGTTTTCACCGTGGAGTTCGAAGTGACAGGAAGCGAAGGTGCCACCCCGGCGTTCGAGATCCCGTCCGAAGGGCTTATCGGGCTCAACTGCGCGATGGGCGAGGTTTCAGGCGGCGGAAGCAAAAAGCCGGTCGCCGTTAAAGGCGGCGGTCAGACGCCGTACGTCCCTCCGGTCTATACCTTTGCGGACGGATATATTCTCGGCGTGCGCGAAAACACGCGCGTTTCCGCTTTCGCTTCCGATATCGGCGCGCAAAGCGTCTGCGGCGCGGACGGCGCGGAGATCACTGAAGGCGTGGTCTGCACCGGATACAAAGCGTTCGCCGACGGCGCGGAATACACCGTGATAGTGCGCGGCGACGCGAACGGAAACGGAAAGATCGATGCCGCGGACTACGCTATGGCAAAGCGCACCTACCTTAACACCTTCGACGCTTCGGAAGCGCAGAAACGCGCGATCTGCATACGCGGCGGTACGAAGCCGTCCGCGGCGGACTACGCAATGATAAAAAGGCACTATTTAAGGACCTTCGACCTGAACACCGTTGAATAAAACCTTTTAAGGAGTATTTATGAAAAGACCTACCGCGGTGCAGTTGCTGAAAAAATACGCCGTGATAACCATCGGGAGTCTGATCTACGCCGCAAGCGTGGCGCTGTTTCTGGATCCGAACAACATCGCGCCCGGAGGCGTTTCGGGTATCGCGATAATCATCAGCAGCTTTACCGAAAGCATCCCCACCGGGACCTGGATAATCATACTGAACGTCCCCATACTGCTCGCGGGGGCGTTCCTGCTCGGCGCGCGGTTCTTGATATCCACCGTGTATTCCGTCGCGGTGTCTTCGCTGGCGATGAACCTTATGACGAGATATATCAAGCCGGTCACGGACGATCTGCTGCTCGCCGCCGTCGCCGGAGGTCTGCTTATGGCCGTCGGGCTGGGGCTGGTCTTCCGCGAGAGGGCGACAACGGGCGGTTCGGACGTTATCGTGCGTATGCTGAAATTAAAATTCAAGCACCTTTCCACCGGGGCGGTGTTCCTTATAACCGACGGACTCATCGTCGCCGCCACGTTTTTCGCGTTCGGCAGGTTCGACATCACGATGTACGCCGCGATAAGTCTTATGATCCAGAGCTTTCTTATAAACCGCATACTCTACGGCTTCGACGAAGCGCGTATAGTCTATATAATCAGCGATAAGGACCGCGTTATCGGCGGGCGCCTGCTCGCGGAGCTGGACGTCGGCGCGACCTACCTTTCCGGCGAGGGCGCCTATACCGAGAACGACAAAGAGGTGCTTATGTGCGTGGTGAAGATGCGCGCACTGCCGGAGGTGCGCGAGCTGGTACGCCAGGAGGACAAGGCGGCGTTTATGTTCGTCACCAAGGCGACAAGCGTGTTCGGCGAAGGGTTCAAGGACCACAACGACGCCGATCTTTAAGCTATGATAAACGAGCTGCTGGAGTTGACGCCGTTCCCCGAAAGGGTAAAGAACACCCGCCTGCCCGTGCTGCTTTACGGCACCGGCGACGGCGCGGAAAAAGCAAACGCCTATCTCGCTTCGTTCGGGATAAAGCCCGCGGGCGTCGTCGCCTCGGACGGGTTCGTGCGCGGGCAGAGCTTTTTGGGGCGCCGCGTCGCGCGGATATCCGAAGCGGAGGAAGAGTTCGGGCGGTTCTGCGCCGTTATCTGCTTCGGCATGGGCGGAGAATACGGGGAGCTCGTCGCCGCGCTGCGCGCGCGGGGGCATTCGGTCTTCGCGCCGGGGCTGCCGCTGTTCGGCGAGGAGATCTGCGACGCGGAGTTTTTGCGCGGGCACGCCGCCGAGGCGGAGCGCGTTTTTTCTCTGCTTGCCGACGATATCTCGCGCGGAGTATTCAAAGCGGTGCTCGCGTACTGCCTGACCGGGGAACCGGATATGCTTGAAGTGCCCGGCGCGGACAGTGAAGTCGCCGGGTTCTTCGCCCGCGGCGGAAGGCATATCGACGTCGGCGCCTACGACGGCGACACCGCCATAGAGTTCGCCCGGGAAAGCGGCGGGAACTACACCGAGATCATCGCCTTCGAGCCGGACAGGATAAACTTCCGCAAGCTCAAAAGCAACCCACGGCTGCCGCCGCGGGTAGTCGCCGTGAATATGCTTTGCGGCGACAAATGCGGAAAGGTCCCTTTCCGGCAGGGCGAAGGGCGCGGCTCCCGCGCGGAGGACGAACCGAACGGTTTTGCGGAATGCGTTACGGTAGACGCCTTCTGCGGATTTACGCACGTCGATTCGAAAGCGCCGCCCGTCGGCAGCATAAAGATCGACGCGGAGGGTATGGACGCCCGGGTGCTCTACGGCGCGGCGAACACGCTGTGGTGCTGTAAAAGCAACGTCCGGGCCGCCGTCTACCACCGCGCGGGCGATATTTTTTCGATCCCGCTGCTCCTGCACAGATACGATTTCAGATATAAGTTATATTTAAGAAAAAAGCCCTGCCTGCCCGCCTGGGACGTGTTCCTTTACGCGGTGCGGGAGGATATTCAAAGCGGTTTTTGATTTTTTGTCCGCTTTTCGGTTTTTTAGAAGTATATACATACGGAGGATAACATGCTTGTTTCTGCAATACTCGGAAGAATGGAAAACGGCGCTTACGATAAAACGCTGGAACGGCTTTACGGCGCCGCCGCCGTTCCCGCCCGCCGCGCGCGCTGGGCGAGGGTGATAAAGGAGTTCGCCTCGCTTTACGGCGAAAAGGACGCGGTGCTGTTTTCGGTGCCGGGCCGCACGGAGCTTTCGGGCAACCATACCGACCACAACAACGGCACGGTGCTGGCGGCTTCCGTCGACCTGGATATAATCGCCGTGGCGGCAAAGCAGAACGGCAGCGTGGTAAAAATGAAAAGCGAGGGCTACCGCGAGGACACGGTGGACCTTTCGGCTTCGGACAAAAACAGCGTGCGGCGCGGTTCCTCCGGCGCGATAATCGCCGGCGTCGCCGACTGGTTCAAAAAGCACGGCTATGAGTGCGGCGGGTTCTGCGCCTGCACCGCCAGCGACGTTATAAGCGGTTCGGGGCTTTCCAGCTCCGCCGCCTTCGAGGTGATGTGCGGGCGTATCTTTTCGCAGTTTTACAACGGCGGGCGCGTTTCGATGATGGAGCTTGCGATGGCGGGCAAATACGCCGAAAACGAGTTTTTCGGCAAGCCCTGCGGGCTTATGGACCAGGCGGCTTGCGCCAACGGCGGCTGTCTGTGGCTCGATTTTGCGGACCCGGATTCGCCGAAATACGAAAAGATCGGGCTCGACCTCGAAAAGCAGGGATTCGTGCTTTGCATAGTGAACACCGGAGGCAATCACGCCGACCTCACCTCCGATTACGCCGCCGTCCCCGCGGAGATGCGCGCGGTCGCGGAAAAGCTCGGCGCGAGTTCGCTTCGCTTCTGCGACGAAAAGGCGTTTTACGAAAACATCCCGCGGCTTCGCGCGGAATGCGGCGACAGGGCGGTGCTCCGCGCCTTGCACTTCTTTAACGAAAACAAGCGCGTTTCCGAACAGCGCGAAGCGCTCGGATCCGGCGATTTCAGCAGATATCTGGAGCTGGTGACCGAATCCGGCGATTCCTCTTTCAAATACCTGCAAAACGTTTATTCCCCCCACGCGCCGGAGGAGCAGGGCATATCGCTCGCGCTGGCGTTGAGCGAATCCGCGGGCGCGGCGGCGTGCAGGGTGCACGGCGGCGGCTTTGCCGGAACGATACAGGCGTACGTCCCCGCGGAAAAAGCCGCGGCATACAAAAAAACGCTCGAATCGGTGTTCGGGGAAAAGTGCTGTTACGTCTGCCGCGTACGCGGCTGCGGAGCTTCCGTCGTTACCGAAAACGGGGCGGAATGATCCCGTACGTTTATAAATGAAAGGAGCGTTTTTATGAAGCATCTCGCTGAAAAGCTTATCGCGCTGACGCTTTGCGCGTTCTTTGCGCTTTCGCTATTTGCCTGCGGGCAAACTGAAACGCCGGATTCGAAATCCACAGCCGGATCATCCGCCGCCATTGGATCATCCGGCGCTGAATCGGGCGCGGCGGAGATTTCCGCAGCCGCGAGCGTACCCGATGAAGACGCGAGCCTTACCATCTATACGCTGCACGCTTTCCGGCTTGACGTCAGCCCTAAGACCATAAAGGGCAGCGTCGCCGCGGAGCTCGCCGGGGCGCTTGCCGGGGCGGACGAAACCGGTAAAACGCTGCCCGCGCTTGCCGACGAAGAGCCCGAAGAAGGCGCGTGGAATATCGATTATATGTATTTCGCCGACTCTTTGAATTACGACGTCAAAGAGCTGGAATGGACGATATGGGTGGAGACGGACGGAAAGCTGTACCGTTGGGACCTTAACGGGGTCTCGCTTGTCGAACGTCCGCTCGGCGAAGGGCGCGAACTCACCCTCGGCGGCGAGGTGAAGAAAATGATCTCCGACGCGCGTAACTACTGGCCGTACGATACCTACCTCGTGGATTACGACGTTTCGACCGGCGCGATGACCGACACCCGCGTTTATGAAGCCGAAAGCGGCGTTGCCGTAACGGTAAGATCGGTGCGCATAAAAGAAGGGACCGAAGAGTCTTACGACAAGGCCGGGATACTTACGTTCACCGTTACGTCCGAAACCGCCGGGGAAATCGAATGTCTGCTGGTCTGCAATCAGAGCGAAGACAATCTCGGGAGCGAAAAAAGCGTGTCGATCGAACTCGCCGCCGGGGAAACGCGGGAGGTCGAAATGGAGTTCGAGCCGTACGGGAGAGGATTTGCTCCGGTGCTCACGGCAGGCAACACACGGGTGTTTATTAATCTTAAAGGAACGGAAAACTAAGGGCTGTTTATGGAACAGGCACGGTTCGTTACGCTGTTTTCCTCCTCCAAAGGGAACGCGGCATACATAAAATACGGACGCGACGAAATACTTATCGACTGCGGCGTTTCGGCAAGAATGCTGGAACGCGCGCTTAATCTGCAGGGCAGCTCGCTCACCTCGATATCGGCGCTGTTCATCACTCACGAGCACGGCGACCATATCCGCGGGCTGGAATCGATCTGCGCCCGCATAGGGTTCCCGGTCTACGCGCCTAAGAACTGCTGCGCATATCTGGAACCGAGCGTCGCGGGGGCGCAGACGCGGTTGCATCCGCTGGAGCCGCTGGAGCCGGTGGAGCTCTTCGACCTCGTCATATGCCCTATAAAAACCCCGCACGATTCGCTCGATTCCTGCGGCTTCCGCATAAACGCGGGCGGCGAAAAGCTGGGATATTTTACGGATATCGGCTGCCTTTCGGAATCGGTGCTGCGCGGCGTTTCCGGCTGCAGACGGGTCGTGTTCGAATCGAATCACGATATCGGAATGCTTAAAAACGGCAACTATCCGCCGTTTTTGAAAAAGCGCATACTCGGCGACAGAGGGCACCTTTCGAACGATCTTTGCTCCCGGCTGCTTCCGCACCTCGTTTCCCACGGGACGGAATCGATATCGCTCGCCCACCTCAGCGAGCAGAACAACCGCCCCCTCCTGGCGCTTTCGGCGGCGGAATATTCGCTTTCGGCGGCTGGCGTGGCGGCTTTCGGGGCGGACGGCGGGCTTGTCGCCGCCGCGCTCGGCAGGGAGGCGCCGGAAAAATGCGAAGCGAAAGTCAAACTTCAGGTCTCGCCGGTGTGCGGCGCGGCCGAACTGTGAAAAAACAAAAACCCGGGCGCGCCCGGGTTTTTTGTAAATATCCGTTTTTTCTTCGCGGGATCAGGGAATGTCCTCGTAGACCTTGTCCGGCGGGTTATCCAGCACCTCGGGGTGCCGGTAGATGCCGCGCATGTATTTAAGCGCCGTGGCGTAGGTATAGCCGTCGGCAATGCGTTCGTCGCAGGTGATGCGGTAATCCACGCAATGCAGCGTTTTTACGCTGCCGTCGCTCTGCAGCTCGTTCTTGCGGTACTTCACGCCGAAGGCGAGGAAGATGGGCAGGTTGCCGAAATTATACAGATGGTGATATATCGGCGGGATACCGAGCGAGCCCATGGAGGTTATGGCAAAACTGCCGTGGAACGGCGAAAGCTTTGTGAGCCACCGCGGAAGCAGGCCGTAGTAATCGAAGAAATAAAGACAGCCGATGGCGAAGCGCAGAAGCGGACGGGGGACGTAATTAAAAGCTTTTGCGGTGGAATCGAAATCGTTTTCCGCAGCGGAACGCGCTTTGTCGATCTCCTCGTTGGTAATGCGGTAAACGTCTTCCGCCGTGGCGTCGACCGGGAAGATCATTTTAACAACGGTGTCCGGCGATTCAACTGTCATTTCGCGCTTTACGGTTATCATGACTTCGATACAGTTGCGCGCGTAAACGCGCTGACCGCGCACAAAGCGGTTCATCGCGGGGTAACGCGCTATCGCACGGACGAACGTCGCCAGGAATATGTGCATAAGGCTGAATCCTTCCAGCCCTTCCTCGCGCTTTTTCTTAATGTAAGCTTCGCAGGGGCCGATATCCAGCGTGGCGGAAATATAGTTCGTCGCGTCGGTACGGTAACGCATGACAAACGGCTCGAAACGGCTCATCGGAGTCATCGTTTTAATGCGGCGTCCCTCTTTTTTATCCTTTTTCTTTGCGGCTTTGGCGGCTTTGCGCGCCTCTTTTTCCTTTATTTTTTCCTCGGCTGTCATAATAAACTCCTCCGAACGTTCGAAAAACTGCGCCGTGAACGAATAAACATACCTAAATATATCACGAAACCGACGAAAAAGCAACACAAAAATGCCCCCGTGCGATATATTTTTTCGTTTGCGGCGGCGCAAAGGGAAGAATAAGGCATTTCAATCTTGCAAAACGCGAAATAATGTGATATTATATAAAAAAGCAATAAATACGAATGATTCGGAGGTATTTATGAAACTCAACAAGCTTTTGTGCCTCGCGCTGGTGCTGGCCTTGGTATGTATGCCGCTGCTTTCCGCGTGCGGCGATACCAAAACGGAATCTTCCGCCGCCGCGTCCGGCGGGACGGAGGAATCCACGCTCGAGACCGAGTATACCGACAAGGAAGGTAAATACAAATGGAAGACCTCGGGCAAGGACTGGTCCGACATCGGCGAGATCACCTTCCTCACCTGCGGCGTGAACGACAAGGAGAATTCCGAGATCGTTTATACCGTTATCGAAAAGGAATCCAAAACCAATTATCCCGAGATCATCAACAGCGATATCGGCGAACGCGCCAACCAGGTGGAGCAGATACTCGGCGTTAAGGTCAAAGAGGAATATATTTATGACGGCGCGCGTATGAACGCGCTTATGTGCGAACGCATCCGCACCGGCAACCTCACCGCGACGGAGGATTATCAGGTGGTCGTTCCCTGTCTGTACGACGGCGCCAACCTCGCCGTGGGCGGCGAACTGCTCGACCTGCGCGCGTTAAAGGACCAGGGCCTGCAGATCGACGCTCCGTGGTGGAGCCAGGAATTCAACAAGACCATGGAAATGGGCGGTCAGCTCTATTTCACCGTCGGCGATATAGGGCTTGTGAACAAGTCCGCCACCTCCGCGCTTTATTTCAACCTCGACCTCTGGAACCGGCTCGGGCTTTCCGAAAAGTTCGGCGGCAACCCCTACGAGCTCGTCCGCGCGGGCAAATGGACGGTCGACAGGGTGTTCGAAGCGGTGAAGAGCGTCGGCCGCGACTTAAACCACGATAACGTGATCGACTACAGCGATGAATTCGGCTGGGGCGGTCAGCTCGACGATATGTGGAGCGTGTTCTTCGCCTCCGGCGCGCGCATCGCCAGCGCCGACCCGGGCGAATACCCCAAGCTCACCATGTATTCCGAAAAGAGCGACGCGCTTATGAAAAAGCTGCAGGAGCTCGTTCAGGATAAAGAGCACTACATCTCCGGCAACGATTATTTCGGCGTCGCGAAGTGGCCGATGGAGCTTATCCGCAACGGATTCATCGAAGGCCGCGCTCTGTTCTATAACGCCGAGATAGCGGACGTTGTCGCGCTCGGACCGATGGAAGAGCATTTCGGCATCGTTCCCGTGCCGAAGGCGGACGACGGGCAGGAGATCTATTACAGTCTCACCAACCCCTGGTCCTCCACCTGCTTTGCCATCCCCTCCTGCGTGAACGGCGACAAGCTCGCCATGACGATAGACGTTCTTAACGTTATGGGCGCTATCAGCGCGAACACCGTTGCGAAGGACTACGACCAGATCGTGCTTTCCTACCAGAAAACGCGCGACGACGAGACCGTGGAAATGATATTCGATTACATCTTCCCGGGCCGCGCCTGCGATATCGGTATGGTCTATAAATGGGGCAAGCTGGACGATCTGCTCCACGATATGGCAAAACAGCCCGTCGGCTCCTTCGCGTCCAACTACGAAGCGCGCGCCACCGCCGCGCAGACCGCGCTCGACGAGACCGTAGACCAAATGAAGAAGAACGCGAAATAACAAACGAAACGAATGGAAAAACGGGGCGAGCTTTCGCCCCGTTTTCGGGTGATAAATATGAAGATAATCGCTTTCGGCGAAATATTATGGGACGTTTTCGGCGACGAAAAGACCATCGGCGGCGCGCCTTTTAATTTCGCGGCGCATATCGCGCGGCTCGGCGCGGAAACATACATGATCTCCGCGGTAGGCAACGACGAACTCGGCAAAGAGGCGCTCGCACGAGCAAAGGAGCTGGGAATAAAGACCGATCACGTGGCGATCGACCGGGCGCATAGGACCGGGGTGTGCAACGTAACTCTGAACAACGGCGTCCCGAACTACGATCTCGTGCGGGACACCGCCTACGACCACATTCCCGCCTGCGTCCCGCGCGGGGATTTCGACGCGCTCTATATGGGCACGCTGGCGCTTCGCGGCGCGGATTCCCGCCGCGCGTTCGAATCGGCGCTCAAATACGTTTCCCGCCGCGAGGTGTTCTTCGACGTGAACTTCCGCGGCAGCTTCTACACGCGCGAGCTTGTCGAATCGCTCCTGCGCTCCACCACGGTTTTGAAGGTAAGCGACGAGGAGCTTCCCTTCTTCGGCAGGAGCGCGCTGCCGGAGACCTGCCTGCGCCTGGCGGAAAAATACCGCGCGCTCAAATATATCTGCGTAACTTTGGGCAAACAGGGCGCCGCCGTTTTCGATTGCAAAAACAGCGCGCTCCTGTATTCCGAAGTGCCGCAAAGCAAGCCGGTGTCCACGGTCGGCGCGGGGGACAGCTTTTCCGCCTGCTTCCTTTATAATCTGCTCGCGGGCGAGCCGGTCACCGTCTGCCTCGACCGCGCGGTCAAATTAAGCGATTTCGTTGTTACGCAGCTCGGCGCCGTGCCGGATTACGATCCGAAGGAACTGTTTAACGAATGATCCCGGAAGAAAACGCCTGCGGCAAATATAGAGCGCTACGCTTTCGCCCGAAAACCGTGTTTTCGGGCGGCTGCGCGTGTTTTCACCCCACAAAACCGCGTTTCGCGGGGGCCCCCATTTAGCCCCACAAAACTTCGTTTTGCGGGGGCCCCCATTTAGCCCCACAAAACTTCGTTTTGTGGGGGCCCCCATTTAGCCCCACAAAACTTCGTTTTGTGGGGGCCCCGGTCATCGCCGCCGGACGTTCCGTTGTGAACGTCCGGCTCCCCTCGGCGCGCGGACTCGCGCAGCTCGTCGGGGAGTTTTTTCCGCGGGGGACCCACGAAAAAAACAGATTTGGTTTAATTTATTTTGGAAGAAAACGCCGGGGGCGTTTTCAACCATAACTATTCACTATTCACTATTCACTATTCGTTTTTCACTATTAACTAAACCGTACAAAGCCCGTTCCCGCGGGCTTTTTTATTTTTCTTTATATTCGTGTTGATTTATTATCTTATTTGAGTTATAATATAATAAATTAATATGCGCGCGCGGGATCAGCCGGTTTTCGCCTTCAATTCGTCCAGCGTGCCGAAGGTATATCCCTGCTGTTCCCATTCGGTAAGAAGCGGATCGAGTATGGCGGCGTTGGTGGCGGAGTTGGGGTGCAGAAGCAGTACCATACCGTCGTGCGCGGCGTCCAGCAGCGCGGCTTTGGACTTTTCCGGGTCCGGCTGCTTCGCGTTGTCCCAGTCGGCGTAGGCGTAGGACCAGAACACCGGGGAATAGCCGAGTTCTTTAAGCATTTGAAGCGTTTTTACCGAAAAAGCGCCCTCCGGCGGGCGGAAAAAGCGGGAGAGCTCGCGCCCGAACGCCTCGCGGTAGGCGGTCTCCACGCCTTCAAGTTCGGCTTTCAGCGCGTTTATATCGGTTATCTTCGAAACGTCGCCGTGGTGCGTCGAATGGTTGCAGACGGTGTGTCCGCCGTCGATCATTCGCTGAACCGTGCTTTTGCTGTTTTTGATAATGCCGGGCAGTATGAAGAACGCCGCCTTCGCGCGGTGCTTTTCCAGCACGTCGAGTACCTTTTCCAGGTTTTCGTTGGCGTAGCCGGCGTCGAAGGTAAGATATATCTTCTTCTCGCCCTCCGGCCCCAAATACAGCGCGCCGTAGGATTCGGGTTCGTATTTGCCGTCCAGAACGGTGGGGCGCGCGTTTCCGCCCGGTTTTGAAAAATACCAGTTTATGCGCCCGTCCTGCGCCGCGGGAGCCAGCGCGAATGCCGCCGCCAGAAGCAGCGCCGCGTTCCGCGCAATTTTTAACTTTTTGAAAATTCGCATAACGTCACTCCTTTTTGGTTAGTTTTTGATTTCGGCGGTTTTTTATCCGCACCAATTTTTTACGAGGTGATTTTTAATGGTCGTTTGCCTCCCGAGCGCGACTCTTTATTCCGAACCGCAGCTTTTTTCGGAACAGACCGACGAAATGCTTTACGGCGACGAAGTTGAAATACTTGAGGAACAGGGCGGGTTCTGCCGCGTCCGTACCGATTACGGCTACGAGGGCTGGTGCGTCCGTCAGGCGGTGTTCGAGCTGCTTCACAAGCCGGAATACTATATAACCGTTCCGTTCGCCGACCTGCTTTTCGAGGGGAAGAACTACTACCACGCACCTATAAGTCTGCCAATGGGAGCGCGGCTGGATTACGGCCCCGGGCACGACGGGCGCTACGGGCTCGCGGTGCTTCCGAGCAAGCGTATATATTTCATCCACCGGAACCACGTCGCGCCGCTTTCCGCGGTAAAAACGCTTACCCGCGCGGAACTGCGCGAATCGGTCGCGCGGGTGGCGCTTTCCTACCTGGGCGTTCAGTACCGCTGGGGCGGTAGGACGCACGCGGGGGTGGATTGCTCCGGGCTGTGCTTCAACGCCTGCCGCTTCAACGGAGTGGATATCTGGCGCGACGCCGACGTTGAAAAAACGAAAAACCTTAAAAAAATACCGCTTGAAGAGGCGCAGAAGGGCGACCTGCTGTTCTTCGAGGGGCATATGGCGCTTTATCTGGGCGAAGGGAAGTTCGTGCACGCCTCCGCTTCGGCGGGGAAGGTAATAGTTTCCGAAGTCGCGCAGTGCGGCGAGCTTTTTAACAGGTTCATAACCGCGGGGGACGTGATAAGGTGAGCGGCTGCGTTGTGCCGGAAAGCGAGATCGCCCGGCAGTATTCGATAGCGGAATCGGTGCGCCCCATGGTCGCCGGAACAAAGGCGTGCATAATAACCTTCGGCTGTCAGCAGAACGAGGCGGACAGCGAGCGCATCGCCGGAGCCCTGCGGCTGTGCGGCTACGAAATGACCGAATCGCCCGACGAAGCGAAGCTGATTATAATAAACACCTGCGCCGTGCGCGAGCACGCGGAGATACGCGCGCTTTCGGAGGCGGGGCAGTTCAAGAACCGCAAGGAGCGCGAGCGCGATTTAAAAATCGGGCTATGCGGCTGTATGGCTCAGCAGGCGCACCGGCGGGAGCAGATCTACAAAAGCTATCCCTACGTCGATTTCGTGTTCGGGACGGATATGCACCACCGCGTTCCGGAAATAATAAAAACGATGCTCGGCGCGAAAAAGCGGTTTTCGTTCATAAGCGAAAAGCCGCACGGCGAATTCGGAGTCGTAAGCGAGGGGATGCCCGTCCTGCGCGAAAGCGGCTACCGCGCCTGGGTAAGCGCGATGTACGGCTGCGACAACTTCTGCACCTACTGCGTCGTCCCGCACGCGCGGGGGCACGAGCGTTCCCGTGCGAAGGAAGACGTGCTTTACGAGGCGAAAAGTCTTGTCGAAAGCGGATATAAGGACATAACCCTGCTCGGGCAGAACGTGAATTCCTACAAAGGCGGCTGCAGCTTTGCCGAACTGCTTGACGCGGCGGCTTCATTCGGCGGGGAATACCGCGTGCGGTTCATGACGAGCCACCCGAAGGATGCTTCCTCCGAGCTGGTGGACGTCATCGCGCACAACCCCAACGTCGCGCACCATTTCCACCTCCCGGTGCAGTCAGGTGCGGACCGGGTATTAAAGCTGATGAACCGCCGCTACACGCGCGCGCAGTATGTCGAAAAAGCGCGGGAAATAAAAGAAAAGATAAAAGACGTTTCGCTGACGACGGATATAATCTGCGGCTTCCCCGGCGAAACGGACGCGGATTTCGAACAGACGCTCTCGCTCGTGCGCGAGATCGGTTTCGATATGATATTCACCTTTATCTATTCGCCGCGCCCCGGAACCGCCGCCGCGAAAATGGAAGGGCAGACCCCGCGCGCCGTATCCAACGCGCGCTTCGCCGCGCTTTCCGAAGCCGAAAACGCCATAGCGCAGAGCATAAACGACAAATACCTCGGCAAAACGCTGCGCGTGCTTTCCGACGGTATGAACAAAAACGGCGTTTACGCCGGGCGCAGCACTCAGAACAAGATAGTGACCTTCGATAAACCCGTCCCCGCGGGGGAATTCACCAACGTAAAAATAATTACCGCCGGCGGCTACGCGCTTTCCGGCGAAGTCACCGAATAAAAAGGAGTAAAAACAAATGAGCGAAAGACTTACCAACGCGATAGCGGAGCTCGTGAACGCGCTTAAAGAAAGCGACGAGCTTAAAAACTACCTCGCCGCAAAGAAAAACTACGAATCGGACGCCGAGCTCACCACGCTTATAAACGAATACAACATACAGGCGTCGCTGCTGGAGACCGAGGGCAGGAAGCCCGAATCGGAAAAGGACGCGCAGCTTATCGAAAGCATTTCGCAACGCCTGCAAAGCGTTTATTCCGACCTGGAAAAGAACCCCCACCTTGCCGAGATGCGCAAGGCGGAGGAAGGGCTTTCCGAGGTGATAAACGAGCTGAACGACGCCGTCCGCTTCACCATCGATCCGGATTCCGCGAACTGCACGCACGATTGCTCCGCCTGCGGCGGCCACTGCCATTGATCCAAAGCCGCAAACCGCCCGAAAACTCGGTTTTCGTGTGAAAAAAACCGGAGGTTATTTATGCCTATTTCACCCTTGATGAAACAATACCTCGAAATAAAGCAGGAGCATCCCGACTGCATACTGATGTGCCGTATAGGCGACTTTTACGAGATGTTCTACGAGGACGCCGAGACCGCCTCGCGCGAGCTTGATCTGGTGCTCACGGGGAAGGACTGCGGGCTGGAAAAGCGCGCGCCGATGTGCGGCGTGCCCTTCCACGCGGCGGAATCCTACATAGCAAAGCTCGTATCGCGCGGGTACCGCGTCGCCATCTGCGAGCAGATGGAGGATCCGGCGCTTGCCAAAGGGCTGGTAAAGCGCGAGGTGATAAGAATAATCACTCCCGGCACCGTTACGGAGGGCGGATATCTGGACGAGGGCAGGAACAACTACCTCGCCTCGCTGTGGATGTCCTCCGGCGCGGCGGGCATCGCGTTTGCCGACGTTTCCACGGGAGAGGTGCGCGCCACCGACGTTACCGGGGACGATATACTTCACCGTCTGCTTTCGGAATCGGCGGCGTTCGCCCCGAGCGAGCTCGTCTGCCCGGAGGGCACGGACGGGGAGGTTACCGCGGCGTTCACCGCGCGGTTCGGCACGCTTATTTCGCCGATGGCGAAGGAGGATTTTTCCAAATCCTCCGCTTTGGAAGCGTTAAAGCGCGTCTACGGCGAAGCGCCTGCCGAGGGCAGCGATTTTTCGGTCTGCGCCGCGGGGGCGCTCATCGCGTATATCGAGCGCACGCAGAAGCGCGACCTTTCGTATCTGCAGCCGGTCGCATATTATACCTGCGACGAATTTATGGGCATCGACAGCGCCTCGCGCAGGAATCTGGAAATAACCGAATCGATGCGTACCAAGCAAAAAAAGGGAAGTCTGCTTTGGGCGGTAGACAGAACGCGCACCGGCGCGGGAGCGCGTCTGCTGCGCGCGCGGCTGGAAAAGCCGCTTGTGAACGAAACGGCGATCCGCACCCGGCTCGACGGGGTGAAGGAGCTTTTTTCGGACGGAGTCATGCGCGAGGAGCTGCGCGAAGCGCTTAAAGGCGTTACCGACGTGGAGCGTATCATGACGCGCCTCGTTTACGGCACCGCCAACGCGCGCGACCTTAACGCCATCGCGAATACCGCCAAACTGCTTCCGGAAATAAAGGAGCTCGTCTCCGGCGCGAAAAGCGCCTGCTTAAAGCATATTTGCGCGAATATCGACGTGCTCGAGGACGTCTGCGAAGCGATAACCAAGACCATCGACGACGAACCCTCGATGCTTTTGAAGGAGGGCGGGATGATCCGTCCGGGGTGCAACGCCGCCGTCGACGAACTGCGCGATATGGTGAAGAACGGCAAGCAGTGGTTAGCGCGGATAGAGGAATACGAAAAAGAAAAGACCGGGATAAAAACGCTTAAGATCGGCTATAACCGCGTTTTCGGATATTACATAGAGGTGTCGAAAAGCTTTATCGACAAGGTCCCGCCGGAATACATCCGCCGCCAGACGCTCGCCAACGGCGAAAGGTACGTCACGCAGGAATTAAAGGATACCGAAAGCCGCGTGCTCGGCGCGAGGGACAGACTTTGCGCGCTGGAATACGAGCTGTTCTGCTCGCTTCGGGGGTTCGTGCTTAAAGCCGCCGACCGCATACATACCACCGCGGAGGCGCTTGCCGAGCTGGACGTCTGCTGTTCGAACGCCGCCGTTGCCGCCGAGCAGGGATATACCTGCCCGGAGATCGACAGGTCGGACGTTATAAAGATCAAAAACTGCCGCCACCCGGTGGTGGAGCGCTTCCTGGAGGGCGGGTATTTCGTGCCGAACGACTGCGACCTCGACTGCGGCGCGAACCGCATAATGCTTATAACCGGACCGAATATGGCCGGCAAATCGACCTATATGCGCCAGATCGCGCTGTGCGTGATACTCGCGCAGGCGGGGTGCTTCGTCCCCGCGACGGAGGCGCGCATCGGCATTGTGGACAGGGTGTTCACACGCGTCGGCGCTTCGGACGACCTCGCCTCCGGCAACTCCACTTTTATGCTGGAAATGACCGAGGTGGCGGACATACTTAAAAACGCCACGCGCAAAAGTCTGGTCATCTACGACGAGATAGGGCGCGGCACCTCCACCTATGACGGGATGTCCATCGCCCGCGCGGTGGTGGAATACACCTCTTCGAAGATCGGCGCGAAAACGCTGTTCGCGACGCATTATCACGAGCTTACCGAGCTGGAGGGCGAGACCGACGGCGTGGTGAACTACAACATCGCCGCCAAAAAGCGCGGGAACGACGTGGTCTTCCTGCGTAAGATCGTGCGCGGGTCGGCGGACGACAGCTACGGTATCGAAGTCGCCCACCTCGCGGGGGTGCCGGACGCGGTGGTGAAGCGCGCGAAGCAGATACTGCAGACGCTTTCGGAGCAGGGGCGTATCCCGCCCGCCGCTTCAAGGCGCGAACCGGAAAGCGACAATATAAGCTTCGAAGCGCTTGGAGAACAGCGCGTTATCGAACGCATTAAAGGGCTGGATATAAACACGCTTACGCCCTACGAGGCGATAAGCGTCCTTTACGAGCTTAAAAAGGAGCTGTAAAAATTGGGCTTGATAAACATTCTTGACGAGCAGACCGCCAACCTTATCGCTGCGGGCGAGGTGGTGGAACGCCCCTCCTCGGCCGTTAAGGAGCTGCTGGAAAACTCCGTCGACGCCGGCGCGAAGAATATCACGCTGGAGATCAAAAACGGCGGGCGCGGGCTTATTCGCGTCACCGACGACGGCTGCGGCTTCCTGCGGGAGGATATCCCGAAGGCGCTGCTTCGCCACGCGACAAGCAAGATCGCCTGCGGCGACGACATAAACGGGATACGCACTCTGGGCTTCCGCGGCGAGGCGCTCGCCGCCATAAGCTCCGTCGCCCGGACGGAAATAATCACCAAACACCGTTCGGAGCCCGCGGGCACCCGCCTTACCGCCGACGAAAACGGGATAGTTATGTGCGACACCGGATGCCCGGACGGCACCACCGTTATCCTGCGCGATATTTTCTACAACACCCCGGCGCGGCAGAAGTTTCTTAAACGCGACGCGACGGAGGGCGCAAGCTGTATCGCCGTCGCCGAAAAGCTGGCGCTTTCGCACCCGGATATCTCATTTACCGTCGCCGTCGACGGCGAGCGCAGGTTTGCCACCGCGGGGGACGGAAAGGTCTACGCGGCTATCTACGCCGTCTACGGCAGGGAATTCGCAAAATCGCTGGTCGAATGCGATTATACTTACGAGACGGTCACGGCGAAAGGGTTCGTAACCAAGCCGGACGGCGCGCGCGGCTCCCGCGCGATGCAGACCGTGTTCGTGAACGGCCGCTGCGTTAAAAGCCGCACCGTTCAGGCGGCGCTGGAGGAGGCGTTCAGGTCCTTCGTCCCGCGCGGGAAATATCCCGGTTGCGTGCTGTTCGTTACGCTTTCGCCGCGGCTCACCGACGTTAACGTCCACCCCGCGAAGACCGAAATAAAGTTCGCTTCCGAAGGCGACGTGTTCCGCGCCGTATATTACGCCGCGCGCAACGCGATCTCGCAGGACGAAAGCGGTTCCCCCTTCGCCGCGCAGCCGCGGCAAGCCGAAACGGCTCCCGCAGTAGAGCAAACCGTAGCAAAGGCGGCGAAAACGCAGGCGGGACCGGATCCTTTCGCGGATATAACGGATATGATCGCCCCGCCGGGCGAAAGGGTTTTCCCGCGGGAGTATAAAACTTCCGCGCAGACCGCGGAGTTCCGCCCGGACATAGGCGAAGAGGACCTGCCGTTTTCGGGGCAGAGCGAATATATCCTGCGCGACAGCGCGCCGCGGACGGAAAAAGCCGAAAGCGCGCAAACGCCCGAGCAGACGGTCTTCGTGCCGGAGCCGCCCGCTTGGCGCTTCGTCGGGCAGATATACGATTCCTATCTGCTTGCCGAGACGCCGGAATATCTGCTTATCATCGACAAGCACGCCGCGCACGAGCGCATACTTTACGAAAAGCTCGCAAAGCAAAAGGAGCTTCACGTGCAGGAGCTTCTTTCCGGCGTTCCGGTAAACGTCGGACGGGAGCAGGCGGCGATCCTTATCGAAAACGCCGCGTTTCTGGAGGACAAGGGCTTCCGCGTGGAAGAATTCGGCGAGGATACCGTTATAGTCCGCAGCGTGCCCGCCACGCTTTCGAACGTAAAGGGGCTGCAGAGCATACTGGAGGATTTCGCCAAAGGAATTTCCGAAGGCAACGGGCTCGGGTTCGAGGAACGCTGCGACAGGGCGCTTTACACCGTCGCCTGCAAGGCGGCGCTGAAAGCGGGGATAAAAAATTCCCCGGCGGACGACGAAAACGTGGTGCGGATGCTCGCGGAGCAGCCCTCGCTGCGCTTCTGCCCGCACGGCAGGCCGTTTATAAAGCAGATACCCAAGCGCGAAATAGAAAAGTATTTTGACAGGTGATTTTATGAGATTTACCGTTACCCATACCTGCGGCGCGGCGCGGCGCGGCGTGTTCCGCACCGTTCACGGCGATATACAGACTCCGGTCTTTATGAACGTCGGCACCAGCGCGGCGATAAAAGGCGGCGTTTCCACCGGCGACCTTAAACGGATCGGATGCCAGGTGGAGCTTTCGAATACATATCACCTGCACGTGCGCCCGGGCGAGGACGTGGTATACAAGCTCGGCGGCATACATAAATTCTTCAACTGGGACCGCCCGGTGCTCACCGACAGCGGCGGGTTCCAGGTATTCTCGCTCGCGGCGCTGCGGAATATCAAAGAAGAAGGCGTCGCATTCCAGTCGCATATGGACGGCGCGCCGATATTCATGAGCCCTGAAACGAGTATGCAGATACAGTCGAAGCTCGCCTCCACCATAGCGATGGCGTTCGACGAATGCCCCTCCTCCGTGGCGGAACACGCGTATATCGACAAATCCATCGAGCGCACCACCCGCTGGCTTTATCGCTGCAAGGAGGAGATGGACCGGCTGAATTCGCTGCCGGAAACGATAAACCGCGAACAGCTTCTGTTCGGGATAGGGCAGGGCGGCGTTTACGACGATCTGCGCATAAGGCACTTAAAAGAAATAACCCCGCTCGACCTGGACGGCTACGCGCTGGGAGGGCTCGCCGTGGGGGAAACGGCGGAGGAGATGTACCGCGTGATAGAGGTCTGCGAACCCTATCTGCCGCAGACGAAGCCGCGCTATTTAATGGGCGTCGGCACCCCGGTGAACATTCTGGAATGCGTCGACCGGGGCATAGATTTCTTCGATTGCGTAATGCCCTCGCGAAATGCGCGCCACGGGAACCTTTTCACCTCGGAGGGGCTTCTTAACCTTAACAACAACAAATATCTGCTTGACGAAAAGCCCATAGACGAGCGTTGTGAATGCCCGGTGTGCAAAAGCTATACGCGCGCGTATATCCGCCACCTGTTCAAAGCGCGCGAGCTTCTGGCGATGCGGCTTTGCGTACTGCACAATCTGTGGTTCTATAACAAGCTGATGGAAAACATACGCCGCGCCATCGAGGACGGAAGCTGGAAGCAGTTCAAGGAAGAACAGGTATATATGCTCGGCAAACGGGCGTGAATAAGATCTTTCGGAAAGGGGGGAATACCGCGGTGGAAGTGATTAAAAAGCCGGATTTTGCGGCGACTGTAACGCTGTTTTCGCTTGTGCTGGCGGGCGCGTTCCACGAATATCTCGCCTGCGCGGCGGGCGCGGCGCTTGCCGTTTGGCTGTTTATCAAGACGCGGCGCGGCGGAAAAGCAAAACTCCCCGCCGGACTCACCGGGATATCCCTGCTGTGCGTCTGCGCGTTCTATTTCCTTTCCGCCATCTGGGCTGTCGACGGCGGAATGGCGCTGTTCGGCGGGTTCAAATTCCTGCCGGTGCTGCTTTTCGCGCTGGTGCTGGTGCGCCGCGGCGAATGCGAAAGTCTTATCGCGGCTTTGCCTTACGCTTCGGCGGCGATAACGCTGGTTTCCGCGATAGGGATGTATATCCCGTTCACGGCGCCGGTATTCGCGGTGAACGGCCGTCTGGGCGGCAGTTTTCAGTACCCGAACACCTTCGCGATGCTGCTGCTTTTGTCCGTGATCGTTTCGATGTCCCGCGCGAAGCACGGAGTTTTCGACCTTGCCGTTCTGGCGGTGCTGTTCGCCGGGCTGTTTTTAACCGGGAGCCGCGCGGTTTTCGTGCTCGCGCTCGTCTGCGTGGTGATAATGCTTTTCATCACCCGGGATAAAAAATTAAAGATCGGCGTACCCGCGCTCGCCGCCGCGGCGGGGCTGGCGCTGCTCGTCTACGTGCTCGTCTCCGGCGACAAATCGGTCGTCGAAAGGATAACCTCCATTTCCTTCGGCGAAAGCACGTTCGTCGGGCGGCTGCTCTATTGGCGGGACGCGCTCCCCACGCTTGCAAAGCATCCGTTCGGCATCGGGTATATGGGCTATTACTATATCCAGCAGACGATACAGACCGGGCTTTATTCGGTCCGCTACGCGCACAACGACCTGCTTCAGCTCGCGCTGGACGTCGGCTGGGCGCCCTGCCTGCTGTTCATCGCGGCGTTTATAAAACGCATTTTCTCCAAAAAAACCGAAGCGTATAAAAAAGTCGCGCTGAGCGCGGCTTTGCTGCACGCCGCGTTCGATTTCGACCTGCAGTTTATCGGATATTTCTTCGTTATACTGCTGTTCTTGGACCCCTGCGCGGAAAAAACGCGGGAGTTCGGCGGATCCCGAACGGCGCGCGCCGCCGCCGCGGCCGTCTGCGCGGTGCTGTTTCTTTATTTCGGCGTCGCTTCCGCGCTGGAACGCTTCAGCGCAAGCGCGGCGGCATTGAAAGCGTACCCCGGCAACACTCAGGCGAGGGTGGAGCTGCTGGTGGCGGAAAAGGACCCGCGGCGTATGGACGAGATCGCGCGGGAGATAATCGAGCGCAACGAATACGTATCCGCGGCGTACAGCGCAAGAGCGCGCTGCGCTTATTCGCAGGGCGACGTGGAAACGATGATAAAATACAAGCGCGCGGTGTTCGAATACGCGCCCTACGCCTATGAGGAATACGAGGAATACTGCCGGATGCTGATACACGCCAGGTCGCTTTACCTGCGCGCGGGCGACGAAAAGAGCGCGAAGTATTGTCTTAACGAGATGAAATTTGCGCAAAACGCGCTTGCAAAGCTGGAGGAACGCACAAGCGGGCTCGGCAAACGGATAAAGGATCAGGTCCGCACGGTGCTGCCGGACGAGATAACCGATTATATTAAACGCGCGGAGGCGGAAAATGGCTAAAAAATTCGTTATCGCGCTGCTGATCGCCTGCTGTCTGCCGCTTGCCGCGTGCTCCGGCGGCGAGACCAGGCCGAATGAGAAAAAGCTTGTCGTCAACGATTCCGCGGGGAACGCGCTCGCGGTGTTCGTGACCGGCAAGGAGAGCGTCGGAAAATACTCCTCCTACGTGGGGCGCGCCGTTTCGGAATCCGCGGAAATAATCGTTTCCGCCGGGCTCTGCAAAAAAGAAGACGCGGCGGCCGAGCTGCTTTCCGGCGGATACGTTATCGAAACGGCGCTCGTGCCGCAGGTCGCGGAAGCAATAACGCAAGCGGCTTCGCAACTGGAGCCCGGAGCCGCGTTCGGCGCCGCGGCGACCGACCTGCAGGGGCGGCTCATCGCCGCCTGCGATTCCGGCGGCGACACGGCTTTTATGCGCACGGCGCCCTATTCCTCTTTCAAGCCGTTAAGCGTCTATGCCCAGGCGATCGAGCGCGGCGTGGCCGTCTGGTCGACTTCTTATCCGGATTCCCCGGTAAAGCAGATCACCCGCGACAACGGGCGCGTTACGGATTGGCCCGCCAACGCGGACGGCAAATACAGCCGCGAAAACGTCGCCCTGCCGAAGGCGCTTATGCGCTCGCTCAACACCGTGGCGGTGCGCTGTATGCGGGACGTGGGCGTGCTTAACTCGCTGGATTTTATACGCGATTCGTTCGGAAGGGATCTCGCTTCAGAGCGCGCCCGCGCGGAAACGTACGGCGAGGAAGAGGTTTTGGGGAATTGCGCGCTCGGATATCTTTACGAAGGCGTTTCACCCGCGGAAATGGCGGGTTATTACCAGATATTCGCGAACGGCGGAACGTATTACGCGCCGAAAGCGGTCATGCGCGTTACCAAAAACGGCGAGGAGATATATAAATACTCGCCGCGTGGCAAGCGCGTTATTAAAGAAAGCACCGCCTTTATAATGAACCGTTTGCTGCGCGAACCGGTCATGCCCGGCGGCACCGGAAGCGCCGCGCGGCTGGACGAAATAGAGGTCTGCGGAAAGACCGGCTCCGGCGACGACGGATACTGGTTCGTCGGCTGCACCCCTGATCATACCTGCGCCGTCTGGCACGATACGGTCCCGGGGCGGTCCCTTTCCCCCGCGATATTCGCTTCCGCGGTAAGCGCGTTCCCGGTATCCGGCTTTGGGTATCCCGAATGCGCCGACGTAAAACCAATGCTTTACTGTACCGATACCGGGCTTCTGTCCTACGGCAGATGCCCGCACACCGACGTCGGGTATTTCGAAACCTCACATCTGCCGGAATACTGCGACAAGCATTGAGATCACGGGAGGAAAAAGAAATGTTTCGGAAGAAAAAGAAAGACAATAATAACGAAAAAGAAGAGATCAAGATCGCCCGCCGCGAGGACTGGAAGACCGAGCCGATGCCCGAAAAGCACGAATCCTTTGTGCTTTGCCGTTCTTTCAGCGAAGCGGAAATGGAAGCGCTCCGCCGCGGGAACGTCCCGAAGGAAATGGAGGACAAGTGGTTCCTGTATATGGAGGGGACGACGCTTTACGCGCACCGCAGTTGGACGGGCGTCTGCATCTACCGCATAGACTTCAAAGAAGACGGCAGGCATACCGTTACCGTAAACCGCGACCCGGAGCAGTACGGCTGCGACGATATCGGGGAAGACACGGAAACGCTGAACCGGCTTTTGGATTTTTGGGCCGCGCCCGAATATGACCACCGCGGCGAATGGCTTTCGGAAACGTACAATGCTTTGAAGAAATCGAAAAAGCGCGGAAAATGAACCGTATCACGGTTATAAGAGGTGGAAAATGACTACCGCGATCGTATATTATTCGAAACACCACGGCAACACGAAAAAACTGCTTGACGCGATCGCCGCCGAAGACGGTTCGGTCACGCTTATCGACGTTACCGGGCAGCCCGAAGCCGACCTTTCGCGGTATGACCGGGTCGGGTTTGCCTCCGGCGTCTATTTCAGCGCGTTCGCAAAGCAGATCGTCGCCTTTGCGGGATCGCGCCTGCCGGAGAACAAGGAAGTTTTTTATATCTACACGCACGGAGCGCCGTTCGTCGGTCTGCCGGGGGGAATACGCGCGGCAGTAAAGAAAAAGAACTGCCGCGAGATCGGCAGGTTCCATTGCCGCGGATTCGATACCTTCGGTCCGTTCGGGAAGATAGGCGGCATCGCCAAAGGCCGCCCGAACGAAAAGGATATCGCGAAAGCGGTGGAGTTTTACCGGGCGCTGTAAACGCGGCGCGGCGAAGCGGCAACAGAATAAAACAAAAAGAAAAAGCCCTGAAAACCCGGTGTTTTCAGGGCTTTTTCGCGGCGGTCAAAGCGTTTTTCGACCGCAAAACCGGAATTTGTCAATCTGTCGCGGACGCCATTATCACCGTAAAGCGGTCGAGCGTTTTGTCGTACACGGTAAAGCACAGCGCGCCCCACCATTCGTGACCGTCGTCGAAGAACTCCGACCAGTCGGTCGTCCATTCATAAACTTCCAGCCCGTCAGTCCCGTTCGGGAACAGGGCGGCGTTTACACGGTCGAAATCCGCGTTTCCGAACCAGCCGCCGTGCGGCGGATATAAGAACGCGCCGCGGTAATTCGATCCGCGTTTTTCGTTTGCGGCGGCAAATAACGCGTCGACGGCGATCCGCTTTCCCTCCGCGCCTCCGCAGTCGTAGCGCCAGATCTGTTCCTCGCCGTCGAAGAACAGCGCCCGGCTTGCCCACACAAGCGCGTACCAATGCGCGTTTCGCCCGCTTGCGGTATGCTCGTTTTTAACAAGGCGATACTCCACGGCCGAATCCGGGTATTCGTTTATAACCGCGTACGCCGGATCGTCGGTTATTACGCGCTCCGCTTCGGGATGAAACGGCTCGCTCTTAAAATCCTCTTTTTCTTCATTCTTTTTTTCGGGCTTTTTCCGCTTCTTGCCGCAGCCGAGCGCGGCTTCCGCATCGTTTATGCCGATGTCCGACATACCGGCGGCGTATTCGACTATCCTGCAAAAATCAAGCGCGCCGTATTCTCTTCCCGTGATCGAAGTTATCGTTTCGCCTCGGCTGAAAGCGTCCAGAACGTCGAACGGATCAAAGGCGTTGTGCACCGCCGTCTTGCAGCCGTTCTCGTCGGTTATATACAGGCACGGCTCGTACGGGTGGCAAGTCAGAGTAAATCTCTCGCCGTTTGCGATCAGATACGGCAGGCCGTTCTGCTGACCGAGCGTATAGCGCCCGTCCCGGTAAACGACAACGTCTTTATGGACGTCCCACGGCGGGATAAAGGGAGCTTTCATTCTTTCCATCAGATGCTCCCGATCATTCGGCGTCAATTCGCCCTGTTTTATCGCGCGGTCAAGGAGCTCGGCGTATTCGCTCCCGTCTATCTCGTAAAAAACCTGCGAGAACTTGTGCCAGTCGTACCGGTCTTGATTCGTCCAGACCATCAGAAAAAGCTTGCCGTCGTCGGCTCTGCCGACCGCCTTTTCGACGCGGTAACGGATACTTCCGGCCTTCCACCCGCCCTCGAATTCTTCTTTATCTACCCAGAACCACGCGTGCCAGCCGTAGCCGGAGTTTACTTTATACTCTTTCATTTTCCTCTCCTCGCAGGATATCGTGAAGCCCGTCGGTGAAAACGCGGTAACGCGGAGGAAACCTCTGCGATCCGGTCGCATATATTTCTTCTCCTTCGTTTACCGTCGCTTTCAGAATAAAATTCTTGCCGTCCTTGATCCCCTTGTGGCGTTGTCCGTGAAATCCGTCCCACGACAGCAGACGGCATTTATTCATTAATTTCAACGCACGCTTTGCGGAGCATACGGCTCGTTTTTGAAGCTGACGCACCTCTTCTCCGTCACAATATCCGACGGCATATTGAGAGA
>JAEEGL012918224.1_pt1 | contig 64980 bp, 46 predicted proteins | sample 9134231 | NCBI WGS metagenome assembly JAEEGL01 (sample SAMN16246548, study PRJNA631951) | gut metagenome | biome: gut microbiome; feature: rumen; material: fiber-attached | host: Bos | place: Iran: Karaj | collected 2018-10
CACGCTGCCCGTATCGATGATACCGTTGCCGTTCCGGTCTTCGGCGACACGCACCGAATAGCGCCCCTCCTTCAGATAGGGGAAGGCCAGCGTACCGTCGCTGTCAAGGGTATAGGAACGCAGGACCTTGCTCCGTTTTTCATCGAGCATATCCACGATGCAGCGGCACTCGACGCCTTTGAAACTAAGGTCGAGCCGGCTGAGGGTCTCATCGGCGGGAAGCATCACCTTCACCTCCGTACTGTCCGACCAGAATCCGTCAATGTTGCGGAAAGCCCGGTGCGGAACCTTGAGAAAGTACTCATAGCCCTTCTGGAACTTCACCTTGGGACGAAGGATGTAGCGGCGCAGGTTGAGCGAATCGCGCTCCACGTCCAGGTCGGCGGTAAACTCCTTCTGACGGGGATTGAGATAGCGGAAACGGAGCGAATCGAAAGCAGCGCTGATGAGGGGCTGCCCAAATTCGAGCGAAAAGCCGTTCTGCTCCACCGTCTCGGGTTCGGCCGTGAGTTTGAAGACGCAAGTGGTATCCTCATGCTTGAGCTTGCGCCGGTTGCTCTTGGAATAGGTGCGTTTGAGCGCCGGATCGATACTCAGCGTCACATGCTCCAGTTCGGGACGCAGCACGCCGGTGGAATCGGTCTTCCGGTAATTCACGAAAAGATGGATGGTGTCGGGTGCGTTCCTGCGGTCGTTCAGCCAGATTTCCAGGCTATCCTGTTCTACATTGAACTGACTGATAATCTGGTCGGGACGAAGGCCGCCCACCCAGAGCGAATCGATCCAGGCACCGGGGGCCATGAAGGTGATGTAGGCCGAACGGAGCGAGGTGCGCACCTTGTTCACGAGGTACTGCTTGCTGGGTTTCTCGCGGAACAGTTTCAACTCGTGCTCCACCGCGCGCGCCTGGCAGCCCAGGGTGTCGGTCATGTCGTAACGCATCAGCTCGGGCAACGAATCGTTCATGGTTTTCACAGGACGCACCAGACTGTCCAGGAAAGCGATACGCTCCGTGTCGGGGTCGTAGAGATTGTTGCCGTTGTCGTCACGCACCGCATAGAGCCGGTAGAGGGTGTCGGCAATATGCGGCAGCACGAAATAGCCCCACTGGTCGGTCTTCGCCGCGGCGACAGGACGTTTCAGGAAGACAGCCGAATCGGCGTGGTCGCGGTAGAGCATCACCGTGGCGCCCTTCACGGGGTCGAGCGTATTGCAGTCGAGCACGGCGCCGGTCATGAAGAGGGAATCGATACGGTCGCCTGTGGAGAAGACATAGGTGTAGCCCGGGAAGGGATTGTTCTCGTTGTTGTCGGCGATCGCATCCGTCATGGACAGCGAATAGGTCGTATTGGGCGCGAGGTCGACCGGGAAGGTCACCACCAGGTTGCGCCCCTTCATTTTGGCGTCGGGTTTCTTTTCCAGCGGCGGCGAAAGGAAGATGTTCTGCGCGTTCTTGATGGTCACGTACTCATTGAACGTGAATACGATACGCATCTTGGAAACGGGACAGCGCACCGCCCCGGGCAGGGGATTGATCCCGATGATGACCGGCGGAATCGTATCCTTGGGGCCGCCCGTGGGCGCCTCGGTCGTGTTGGCGCAGCCTCCGGTGAAAAACACCGGGGCGAGCAATGCGGCAGCGGCCAGCAGGGGTATGAAACGCGTCAGCTTCATATGTCGGTGCGTACTACGTCCTGGATTCCGTCGATGTGGCGCAGCCCGCGGATCATGGCCTCCAGGTTCTTCTTGTCGCGTACGAGCAATTCTATATAACCTTCAAATATGTCTTCCTTCGAACCCATCCTGATTTCACGCATGTTGATGCCCAGGGTGAGCGAGATGAAGTGCGAAATCTCGTTGAGCAGACCCTTCCGGTCGATGCCCCGCAGGGAAATCCGCACCGGGAACTCAGCCTCCGGGGCGGTCCACTCGGGAATGACGACCCGCGTGCCGTATTTGCTCGCGAGACTTTCCGCAATATGGCAGGATTTCTTGTGTACAACCACCGTGCCGTCTTCGGAGCGGAAACCCACCACAGGATCGCCCGGAATGGGGTTGCAGCAGTCGGCCACCACGAAACGGCGGCCTTCGGCGAGACGGTTCTCACCGGTCACCGAGCGGAATTCCTCGGGCCCGATGATACCCAGTCCCACCCGGAAGTAGAACTCGTCGGGGTCGCGCAGCTGAAGCGCATCCAGAAAGCGCTGGAGCGTTTCCCGGTCGTCGGGCAGTCCCGTCACCCGCAGCCGCTCTCCATAGGTGGCACGTCCGGACTCCACGAATTCAGCCCGCCGGGAACGGAAATAGTCGATCACCACGCTTCGGGCATGCCGCGTCTGCAGGAACTGGAGCCATTCCCGTTTGGGCTGTCCGTTTCCGGCCGCAATGATCTCCACCTGGTCGCCGGCACGCAGCACCTGCGACAGGGGAACCAATTTCTGGTTGACCTTGGCCGCAATGGCCCGGTTGCCGATGTCGGTATGGATGAGATAGGCGAAATCGAGGACCGTGGCGCCGTTCTGGATGCTCTTCTGATCGCCCTTGGGCGTAAAGACCATAATTTCGGAAGAGACGAGGTCGCGGTGGATGATGTCGAGCAGCTCCAGGGCGCCCACGTCTTCGCTTACCAGGATCTCCTGCACCTTCGCCAGCCACTTGTCCATCTGGCTGTCGTTCTCGGAGATGTAGCCGTCGCGCTTGTAGGCCCAGTGGGCCGCGATGCCCTTTTCGGCGATGTCGTCCATGCGCTTGGAACGGATCTGGACCTCGATCCAGATGCCGGCGTGGCTCATGAGCGTGCAGTGCAGGGCCTCGTAACCGTTGCTCTTGGGGGAGCGGATCCAGTCGCGGTTGCGTCCGGGCTGCGCCTTGTAGAGACCCGTTACGATGGCATAGATGATATAGGCTTCACGGCGCTCCACGTCGGGATCTTCGGCCGAGGGGTTGAAGATGATGCGGACGGCGTAGAGGTCGTAAATCTGTTCGAAGGGGATGCTCTTGGTCTTCATCTTGAACCACACCGAATAGGGGGTCTTGATGCGTTTCTTGATGGAGAAGGAGATGTCGGAACGCTTGAGCGCCCCTTCTATGGGCGCGATGAAGGCGTCGATCATCTGGTCCCGTTCCGCGATGCCCCGGCTGATGCGCTGCGAGATCTCACGGTAGGCGTCGGGCTCCTTGTAGCGCAGCCAGATGTTTTCCATCTCCGATTTTACCCCGTACAGACCCAGGCGGTGTGCCAAGGGAATGAAGACGAACATCGTTTCGCTCAGGATCTTGTCGCGTTTGTGCTCAGGCATGAACTCGATGGTTCGGCAGTTGTGCAGACGGTCGGCCAGTTTGATGAGCACCACGCGCACGTCGTCGCCAAGGGTGAGGAGGATGCGCTTGAAGTTCTCGGCCTGCAGACTTTCCGACTGTGCGATGCCGCCCTTGCGGTCCTCGTTGTCGAGCACGTTCTTCATCTTGGTGAGTCCGTCTACCAGGGCGGCGATCTTGTCGCCGAAGAGATTCCTCAGATCGTCGACCGTATAATCGGTATCTTCCACCACGTCGTGCAGCAGCGCCGCCGATATGGACTTGTAACCCAGGCCGATGTCGTGCACCACGATCCGCGCCACTTCGATGGGATGAAGGATGTAGGGTTCACCCGAACGGCGGCGGACGTGCCTGTGGGCCGCATTGGCGAAGCTAAAGGCCTTATGCACCACGGAGAGTTCCTTCTCGTTGCGGCAGCGGCGGCGTGCTTCATCCTCCAACAGGGCGTAAGCCCGCCGGATCTGGTTGTAGTCCTTTATGGTAAACTTCGAAACACTCATACGCTTTCAGGTTCATATCCACCCACTTTCTGGAGACTGCAGGTGAGCTGGGCACCGTAGATGATGATCTGCCAGCTGTAGTTCATCCAGATGAGGAAGAGGGGAATGGCCGCTATGACGCCATAGACGTCGTTGAGCCGGGTCACGAACACCTGCGTTTCCAGATAGATGTACTGGAACAGGGTGAACACTGCCGCCGTCAACAATGAGGAATACAGTGCACAGCGATAGGAGACCCACACCGCCGGAATGAATTTGTACATGGCGGAGAGGGTGAAAATAACCACCACATAGAAGGCAAGCCATCCCAACAGCTGGGGCAAGATCCTGACTTCACCCAGGTCGAGGCCGATCAGGTTCGTCAGATTGGTATAGTAGGCGATACCCGATCCGAAGATGAGCAGCACGAACGGCAGCAGGAGCAATACCCCGAAATAGAAGGAGAAGCGCGCGTAGAGCTTGCGCGGTACGCGACGGATGCCCCAGACGTTGTTGAACACGCGCTCAACCTGGAACATGAGCCAGAGGATGGTCCAGAGGAAGGTGAGGGCACTCACCAGACCCACCGTTCCCGACTGCGCGGCATCGATGATGTTGCCCGCCTTATCGATGACCGAATCGAGGAAATCGGGGCTACCGGGCACGAGGGAATGCAGGATGTCGGAGATTCTGTCGCTCAGCCCCAGACCGCCCGAGATGGCGAAAACGAAAGCCAGGAGCGGCACCACGGCCAGGGCCACGAAATAGCTGAGCGCCACGCACTGGAAACCCATCCGGTGTTCGGCAAAATCGTCCACGGTGCGACGGGCGACCTCGAAATACCGGGCCAGTCGCGTTTCACGATTTTGAAGGAAGGAGGGGAGTCTCATCTTAAAACAGCGTGGGTTCTACAATGGTTTGCGGATGTTCGGAAACCGAAGGACGCTCCTCCTGTTCCGGGAGCAGGGCCCGGAAGGCCTCTTCACCGAGCACGGGAATGCCGAGGGCTTCACACTTCTTTATTTTTTCGGGGCCCGGATTCTCTCCGGCCAGCAGGAACGATGTCTTGCCGCTCACCGAACCGCTGTTTTTACCGCCGTTGCGGGCGATCAGTTCCTTCATGGCGTCGCGCGAGACCGAGAAGGTGCCGGAAATCACGATAATCCGGCCCTCAAGCGCGTCGGACGCCTTTTCAATGGGCGCTTCGGCCGAGAAGCAAAGACCCGCCGCACGCAGGCGTTCCACTTCGCGCCGGTGCCGCTCATCGGCAAAGAAGGCCACGATGCTGTCGGCAATCACCTCGCCCACGTCGGGCACTTCCAGCAGGGTTTCCCGCGTGGCGGCGGCCACGGCGTCGAGCGAGCCGAAATGACGGGCCAGGGACCGGGCCGTCGTCTCTCCCACGAAACGGATGCCCAGGGCGAACATGACCCGTTCAAAGGGCACTTTCCGCGAGGCGTCCAGACTCTCGAGGAAACGCTGCGCGGACCGTTCCTTCCAGCCTTCCAGCATAGTCAACTGCTTGGTCGACAGGGAATAGAGGTCGGCGGGCGACTGTACGAGCCCCATTTCGTAGAACTGTTCCACCGTAGAGTCACCGGCCAGGATGTTCATGGCCTTGCGACCGCAGAAATGAAGGACGCGGCCCTTGATCTGCATGGGGCAGCCGTCGGTATTGGGGCAGAACCAGCGCGCCTCGCCTTCCGGACGCACGAGGGGCGTGCCGCAGTCGGGACAGCGCTCCGGGAACCGGGGCGGCTGCGCACCGGGGCTGCGGCGGGAAAGGTCCACGGCCGTAATCTTGGGGATGATCTCTCCGCCCTTCTCCACATAGACCCAGTCGTGCTCGCGGATATCGAGCAGGGCCATCTGATCGGCATTGTTGAGCGTAGCGCGCTTCACCACGGTTCCGGACAGCGGGACAGGCTCGAGATTGGCCACCGGCGTCACGGCACCCGTCCGACCCACCTGATAGTCGATGGACAGGATGGGGGTGAGGGCCTGTTCGGCCTTGAATTTATAGGCAACGGCCCAGCGGGGCGACTTGGCGGTGAAACCGAGCGCGCGCTGGCAGTCGAGCTCGTTGATCTTGATGACGATTCCGTCGGTGGCATAGGGAAGGAACTTGCGCGCTCCGTCCCAATGCTCGATATAGGCCTTGATTTCCGAGATGTTGCGGCAGACCCGCCGCTCCGCGGAAACGGGCAGGCCCCAGCGGGCCGCAGCCTTCAGCGCCTCATCGTGGGTGGCGAAGGCGATGCTTTCTGCGGGAATATGATAAAGCGTACACCACAGGCCGCGGTGCGCCACCTCTTCAGGATCGAGGAGTTTCAGCGAACCCGAGGCGGCGTTGCGCGGATTGGCGAAGGGTGCGTCTTCGTTCTCCTCACGCTCGCGGTTGAGCGCATCGAAGGCCTCGTAGGGCATCAGGATCTCGCCCCGGATCTCGAATTCAGGCGGATAGTCGCCCGTAAGGCGCTGAGGCACGTTTCCTACGCGGCGCAGGTTTTCCGTAACGTCGTCGCCCACCACGCCGTCGCCGCGCGTGAGCGCCTGCACGAGGACTCCGTTCCGGTAGGTGAGGCAGATGGCCGTCCCGTCGAATTTAAGTTCGCAGCAATAGCTGAAACTGCGGCCTTCCAAGGTGCGCTCCGCACGGGCGGCGAATTCCTCTATTTCCGAAAGGGAATAGGTATTGCCCAGGGACAGCATGGGATAGCGGTGGGGGCGCTGCACGAAGTCGCGCCGGACGGCCGGCTCGGCGTTCACGCCGGCGACCGGACCCTCCAGGTCGCTCCCCACCCGCTGGGTGGGGGAGTCGGGCGTAAGGAACTCCGGAAATTCGGCTTCCAGGCGCTCCAGTTCGTGCATCTGGGCATCGAACTCGAAATCGGAGATGACCGGCGCGTTATCGACATAATAACGCCGGCTGTTCTCCTGCAGGGACTGCCGGAGTTCCAAGATTCGCCGCTGTGCTTCATTCCTATCCATATATCGAGCAAAGTTAAGAAAAAAACAAGGATAAATTCAGGGTAAAATGGGGAAATATGAGGAAATAAATGATTATATTTGTGAACCAAAAATAAATGTTTCGATGAAAGATTCCATCATCATCCTCTGCGGCGGCGGCCCTGCACCGGGCATGAACACCGTCGTTTTTTCTGCTGCCAAGACCTTCCTGTCCGCCGGTTACCGCGTAATCGGCCTGCACGGAGGTTACAGCGGCCTGTTCAGTGACAAACCGCGCACCGAAGAGATCGACTTCCTCAAAGCCGACGCCTATTTCAACCGGGGTGGCAGCTATCTGCAGATGAGCCGCTTCAAACCCACCGACGAAGACTTCGAGCAGCGTTTCAACCTGGCCCTCTTCCGCGACAACAACATCAAACTCCTCATCACCGTGGGCGGCGACGACACGGCTTCCACGGCCAACCGCATCGCCAAGTTCCTGGAGGGGCACCACTATCCCATCCGCAACATCCATATCCCCAAGACTATAGACAACGACCTTCCCCTTCCCGACAACGCCCCCACCTTCGGTTTCAACTCGGCCAAGGACGAAGGCGCCCACCTGGCCCGTACCGTCTACGAAGACGCACGCACCAGCGGGAACTGGCTCATCATCAGCGCCATGGGACGCAGCGCCGGGCATCTGGCCCTGGGCATCGGCGAAGCCACCCACTGCCCCATGACCATCATTCCGGAGATGTTCAACAAGGCGCCCATCAGCCTCGAACGCATCGTTCGCCTGGCCATCTCGGCCATCCTCAAGCGAAAACTGCTGGGCATCTCGTACGGCACCGTCGTGGTGGCGGAAGGCGTGTTCCACGACCTCGATCCGGAAGAGATCAAGTCGGCCGGCGTAAGCATGACCTACGACGAGCACGGGCACCCCGAACTGGGCAAGATCAGCAAAGCCGTCCTGTTCAACGACATCCTCGACAAGGAATTCAAGAAGATCGGACTCAAGGTCAAAACCCGTCCCGTCGAGATCGGCTACGACGTGCGCTGCCAGGACCCGGTGGCCTACGACCTTTCCTACTGTTCCGAACTCGCCATGGGCGCTTTCGAGCTTTTCAGCAGGGGAGAGACCGGCTGCATGGTCTATGTAGACGCCGCCGGCAAGGCCCGTCCCCTTTACCTCAAGGACCTGCAGGGCCCCGACGGAAAGATTCCTCCGCGGCGCGTCAATATTAGCGGTGGCATTGCAAAGAACTATTATAGCCATATTTGTCATTACATTACGCCTGCTGATTATGACGCGGCAAAGAAATATGTTTCCAATCCAAAAGAGTTTGATTTTATAAAGATACTCAATTGGAATCCGTATAGTGGAAAACAAACTTTTAGCACCATTAATCCTCAAAAATCAAACACTATGGGAAAATTTGTCATCAGCACCCGCAAGAACGGTGAATTCCAGTTCACCCTCAAGGCCGCCAACGGCCAGGTCGTCCTCACCAGCGAGGGCTACTCCGCCAAGAAGTCCTGCCTGAACGGCATCGAGTCCGTGAAGAAGAACGCCGGCATCGACAAGCGTTACGAGATCAAGGTCGCCAAGAACGGCAAACCGTTCTTCAACCTCAAAGCCAGCAACGGCGAAGTCATCGGCAGCAGCCAGATGTACGCTTCCGATGTTACTCTCAAGAAGGGCATCGCCTCCGTGAAGGCCAACGCTCCCGAAGCGGCCATCGTAGACCTCACAGCCGAATAATCGCGGCGTCCCACGCTTCGGCGCGGGCAGCAATGACGGCGGACGGGCTTTCCTGTCCGCCGTTTTCTTTTGGCGGCAGAAGCCCCTCGGGAATGTAGATCTGTGCGCAGCAGGGCTCCGGAGAGAAATTGCAGAGCACCAGGACCGCGCTGTCGGCGTTGAAACGAAGGAAGGCGAAATGACGCTCGGGGTCGAACCCAGCGGCCGGGCCGTTGCAATAGCACAGGTCGTGACAGCCGCCTTTGGAGAAAAGCGGGTCGGCGCTGAGCGTTAAGATGCTCCGGTAACGCTCCAGCAGCGCCTTCTCCTTAGCGTTCAACACGTCCTTTCCATGAATGAAGGCATCGAGTTTGCGCAGCGACTCCGGATGCGTCCAGTTGAAGATAGAGGTCCTTCCGTCAGCCGCCTCCTGTGCCTGTTCTCCGATTTCACCCCCGGCATACAGCAGGAAGGAGGCGCCGTTAAAGAGCGCCCCGAACGCGAGTGCGGCGAACGCCTTTTCGGGGACGCCGGCATAGGCGGAAGAGGCGAAACGCTGTTCGTCGTGGTTTTCCAGGAAGTTGAGCATCCTGCCCTGAAGCACGCCCAGCCGTTGCCAGTTCCAGGTAAGACTGCGCGCCGATGCGCCGTTGCAAAGGATGGAGCGTACCAGGTCGTAATAGCCCGACTTGTCGTAGAGCAGGTCGAAACCGAGTTCGCCGCAGAAACGGCCGTAGTTGGCCGGCTCATAGCATTCGCCGATGAAAAGGAAGGACGGATGACGTCCGCGCACCCGTCCGATGAGTTCCTTCAGCGCCTCGGGCGGAACAAGTTCCACCATGTCGCAGCGCATCCCGTCCACGCCCAGGCCCGCCCAGAAATCTACGATCTGCACGAGTGCAGGCAGCGTATCGGGCCGGGAATAGTCGATCTTTCGGGTATCGGACCAGTCATAGTCGAACCAGTCGTGCGTGGGAATCTGACGGCAGGAGGGCGCCACGTGGTTGGGAATGAGGTCGGTGATGACCTTCATGCCCGCGGCATGCACCCGCTCCACCAGAGAGCGGAACTCCTCCAGCCGCTTAGCCGGTTCATCGGCGAGGTAGGGATTCACGTCGAACCAGTCTTCCACGGCGTAAGGGGAGCCCGGGTCTCCCTTTACGTAGGACGCACCCGTGGCATGGCGCGGCACGCCCGTAAACCAGACGGCCGTGATGCCGAGTGATCGCAGATAGTCGAGTGCGGGAGCATCCCAACAAGCGAATTTACCGCGTCCCCAAAGCCGGGGCAGGACCTGATAGATGCGTTCCATCCTGCTAAGCGTTACGGCCGCGCCTGCGGATTTCGGAGACGACCACCGCAGTGGCCACGGCCACGTTGAGCGATTCGGCAGTGGGTCCTTGCGCGAAAGAGGGGATGAGCAGGCGCGCGCTCACTTTGCGCGCCACTTCCGGGCGGATGCCATCGGCCTCGTTGCCCATCACGATCAGGCCTTCCCGGGGCAGGGCTGTTTCGTAGAGATCATCGCCATCGAGGAAGGTCCCCAGGACCGGGACCCCTTCCTTAAGGAACGCTTCACATAGCGCATCTATATCACAGTAAATAGGCTGTTTGCGAAAAATCGCACCCATCGAAGCCTGGATTACTTTGGGGTTGTACGCCTCCACACAATCGGGCGAGGCGTAGACGGCGTCCACCCCGAACCAGTCGGCGAGCCGCAAGATGGTACCCAGATTCCCCGGGTCGCGGATGCCGTCGAGCGCCAGGCAGAGCCCGCGCTGCACCGAGACGGGCCTGGGGGCGGGGATGCGCACCACGGCCAGGGCGGGCGAGGGCGTCGAAAGAGCGCTGATGCGGGCCATCGCCTCCGGCCCGATTTCATCGCGCCGGTAGACACGCACCACCTCCAAAGCAGAGTCGAGGGCTTCCTGTACCATCTTTTCTCCTTCCACGATAAAAAGACCTCGCTCCTCGCGGTATTTTTTCTGCTGCAGGGCGCGCAGTTCCTTGATTTCGTTGCGGCTGATTTCCATAACGCAAATGTAACAATTTCATTGCAAAGACGGTGCAAAATGTCTATTTTTGCCTTGTGAAACCACGCCTCGCCGCATATCTTCCCGTCCTGGCCGCCCTGCTGCTGGCTCCCTGCTGCAGTACCACGCGTGTCCTGGCTCCGGGCGAGTACCGACTCGAGAAAAACGAGCTGGTGGTTCGGGGCGATGGCGATTTCAACGCCTCCGAACTCACCCCCTACCTGCGCCAGCAGCCCGGCAACAGCCTCCTGTTCGGCTGGGATCCCTTCCTGAGCATCTACAACTGGTCCGACGGCTCGAACCGCTTCTTCTCGAGGCTGTGGCGCAAAATCGGCGTGGCGCCGGTCGTCTATTCTCCCGCCGCCGAACGGGCCTCAGCCGAGAACATCCGCACCCACCTCGACTATCTGGGCTACTACGGTTCCCAGGTCCGCACCGAGACGCAGGAACGCGGCCGCAGGATCCGGGTCCGCTACCTCATAGACCTGGGAAAGCGCTATAAGATAGACGAAATCCGCTATGAGATTCCGGGCCCCAAGACCTTTGGGGAGGCGTTCTATGCCGACACGGCCGCCGTCCGGAAGGCGCTCCTGGGCACCTGGCTCTCCGAGAAAAGCCTCGACGCGGAAAGCGGCCGCTCCTCGAGTCATTTCCGCAACCTCGGTTATTATTCCCTGGGCAAGAGCAACTACACCTTCGAGGCCGACACGCTCCGTGACGGCCGGGCGCTCCTGACCTACCGTGTCCTTCCGTACGGACGTGCGGAAACGGCTCCGGAAGACAGCCTCCTGCGGGTCTTCCGCATGGGGAAGGTGGAAATCGCGCACGACAGCGAACTCACGTTCCGCAGGGGGGTCCTGCGCGGGCTCAACACCATCCATCCCGGCGATCTGTACAGCGAAAGGAACGTGGCCAACACCTACAACCGCCTCTCGGCCCTGCGGGTCTTCAACAGCGTGGGCATTGAACTCAGCCGAGCCGATTCCGCCCTCGTCGACTGCCGCATCCGCCTCACCCGCTCGCCGGTACAAGGCATCAAGGCCAATGTGGAAGCGTCGTCCAACTCTACCGGCCTGCTGGGCTTTTCGCCCCAGCTCAGCTACTTCCACCGGAACATCTTCCACGGCGGGGAGTGGCTCAGCCTGGGTTTCAGCGGGAATTTCCAGTTCAAACTGAACGACCCCACGCAGCGCTCCAACGAACTGGGCATCTCGGCCGGCCTGAGCCTGCCCAAATTCCTGGGCCTGCCTTACAGTTCGTTCAAAGGCTCTTCCATCCCGCGAACCGAAATTAACCTGTCCTACAATTACCAGAACCGGCCCGAGTACACGCGTCATCTCTTTTCCACCTCCTACGGTTATTCGGGCACCACGGCCAGCCGTATCGCCTACCAGATTTATCCGCTCCAGGTCAATTTCGTGCGCCTGACCGACCTGGACGCCACGTTCAACGGCACGCTGGCGGCCAATCCCTTCATGCGCTATTCCTATCAGGACCACTTGGACGCCGGCCTGGGCGCTACGTTCTACCACAATACCAGCACCGATATCGTTCCGCGCCTTTCGTACCGCTTCCACCGCCTCGGTTTTGACCTCTCCGGAAACGTGCTCAGCCTGTTCAAAGGCTATATGGGACGCAATGCCGACGGCGCCGCCACCATCGGCGGTTCGCCCTTTACCCAATACGTGCGCGGTGAATATGCCACCGGACTGGCCTGGCAGCCAGGGGGGAGCGAGGGACAGAGCGTGGCTGTCCGCATCCTGGCCGGGGCCGGCTACGCCTACGGCAACTCCACGGCGCTGCCCTTCGAAAAGCAGTTCTACTGCGGCGGCGCCAGCAGCATGCGCGGATGGCAGGCCCGTGAGCTGGGGCCGGGCTATTCGCCTCAGGACGAGACCTTCATCATCCCCAGCCAGACGGGAGACATCAAACTGGAAGCCAATCTGGAATACCGTTTCGACATCTACTGGAAACTGGAGGGCGCCCTCTTCGCCGACGTGGGCAATGTCTGGACCCTGCACGACGACGGAACCCCGGCCGGAACCGCCGCCGCTTTCCATATCGACGACTTCTACCGTTCGCTCGCGGCCGACTGGGGCGTGGGCCTGCGCATCTATCTTAATTTCATTCTGTTGCGCGTCGACCTGGGCATGAAGCTGCACGATCCTTCCAGGCCGGAAGGGCGGCGCCTGGTAAGCCCGGACGCCTGGTTGCGCCGGGGCGGATACGCCGTTCATTTCGGCGTGGGATATCCCTTCTGAGATGCTTGAGATCCTGCTCATTGCCCTGGCCCTTGCGATGGACTGCTTCACGGTTTCCATCGCCTCAGGCGTGCTGGTGCGGCGGGGAAGTGCGGCGCCCATGTTGCGCATGGCCTTCCTCTTCGGCCTTTTCCAGGCCCTGATGCCCCTTTTGGGCTGGTGCGGCATCTCCCTGCTTCAAGGCTGGATCGAGGCCGTAGACCACTGGATCGCCTTCGGCCTGCTGCTCTATCTGGGGCTGAAGATGATCCGGGACGCCTTCCGGCCGGTAGAACAACGCCAGTTCGACCCCACGCGGTTGTCCACGCAGCTCACCCTTGCCCTCGCCACCAGCATCGACGCCCTGGCGATCGGCATCACCTTCGGTTGTACGGGCTATGAACGCGCCACCCAGCTGCTCCTGCCCACCAGTATCATCGGCGTTGTGTCCCTGCTCATGAGCCTGCTTGGCTGGGGCATCGGCAGACGCTTCGGTTCGCTCGCGCAAACGAAGTTCAGTCCCGAACTTGCCGGAGGGCTCATCCTCATCGGCATCGGGATCAAGATTTTGGCGGAACACCTTATTTCTTAGGATAATACTTGGGCCAGCACTGCTCCAGATAGGCTTTGAGCACGTCTTCGTGCCTGCCCGGCTGGGGCTCGTAGAAAACCGTACCTTCCAGCCCCTTGGGCATGAATTCCAGGTCGACGAAATGCCCCGGATAGTCGTGGGCATAGAGGTAGCCGTCGGAATAACCCAGGTCTTTCATAAGTGAAGTGGGGGCGTTGCGCAGATACAGGGGTACGGCGGCAGTTTTATCCTGCCGGACCAGCTCCAGGGCCTTTTCCAGCGCCATATAGGAAGCGTTGCTCTTGGGCGAGGAGGCGAGATAGACCGTGCATTCTGCCAGGGGAATCCGGGCTTCCGGCATCCCGATCACGTTCACCACCTGGAAACAGGCATTCGCCAGGAGCAGGGCGTTGGGATTGGCCAGGCCCACGTCTTCGGAAGCCGAGAGGCAGAGCCTCCGGGCGATGAACAGCGGATGCTCTCGACCCTCGCGCATACGTGCCAGATAATAGATGGCGGCATTGGGGTCGGACCCCCGGATGCTCTTGATAAAAGCCGAGATGATGTCGAAATGCATTTCGCCGTCCTTGTCGTAGATGGCCACGTTTTCCTGCAGGCACTCGGTCACAAGGGCGTTGGTAATGACCACGGGCCCCTTTTTCCCCGCCTGGGAATCGACTACGATCTCCAGGATATTCAGGAGTTTGCGTCCGTCGCCTCCGCTCTGACGGAGCAGGGCGTCGGTTTCCTTGAGTTCAATCATGCGGTCTTTCAGGAGCACGTCGGTTTTCAGGGCCCGGTCGAGCAGCGAAAGCAGGTCTTCCCGTTCCAGGTTTTTCAGCACGAAAACCTGGCAGCGCGACAGCAGGGGGGTGATAACTTCGAATGAGGGGTTTTCCGTCGTGGCGCCGATGAGGATGACGGTCCCTGCTTCAACCGCCCCCAGAAGCGCATCCTGCTGCGCCTTGTTGAAACGATGGATCTCGTCGATGAAAAGGATGGGCGCCGCGGAGTGCGAAAAGAGGTTTTTGCTCCTGGCGCCGTCGATCACCTCCCGCACATCCTTCACGCCGGCGCTCACCGCCGAAAGGGTATAGAACTCCCTGTCGAGCGTGTCGGCGATGATGCGTGCCAGCGTGGTCTTGCCCACGCCGGGCGGGCCCCAGAGAATGAAGGACGAAAGATTACCGCTCTCGATCATTCGACGCAGGATGCAGCCTTCACCCACAAGATGCCGCTGCCCCACATAGTCGGCGAGCGACCGGGGACGCATCCGTTCGGGAAGGGGCGGGAGCGTTTCGTTCATAACTTACTTCAAATCTTTGATATAGGACCTGCGACGTTTGCCGTATTCACGCTCGAAGCCTTCGAACTGAAGCTGCACCGCCGAGTTGTCTTCGAGCTGCGCGTTGGTCTCGGCCCATTTCACGCCCATTTTCACGTACTTCTCGAACATGTCGGCGAAGAGCAGGGCGTTCACGCCCGACCTGCGGTAGTCGGGATGAACCCCGACGAGCAGCAGTTCGGCGCCCTCCTCGTGCTTGATGAACATCGACTTGAGCAGATACCACCAGCCGAAGGGGAAGAGCTGTCCGCGCGACTTCTGGAGGGCCTTCTCGAGCGAATTCATGGTGATGCCGAAGGCGATCAGCTCGCCCTTTTCGTTCTCGACCATGGAGACATAACGCAGGTCGAGGATGGTCAGGTAGAAGCCCAGGTATTTGTCGGCCAGGTCATCGGGCAGGACCGTGAAATTATAGAGTTCCTTGTAGCATTCGTTGATGAGGTGGAAGATCTTGTGCCCGTAGTCTTCCTTGCGGATAATCCTGCGGTTGAGCTGACGCAGATGGAAACCGGTACGCTGCTGAACGATGGCCGCCACCCGCTTCATCTTGTCGGGAAGCTGCTCGGGGATGGTCACCCGGTACTCGATCCAGTCGGCATCCTTCACGAAGCCCATCTCCTCGATGTGATCCTTGTAATAGGGGTCGTTGTAGATGAGGGGCATCGTGTTCATCTTGTCAAAACCCTCGATGAGCAGGCCTTCCGGGTCGAAATCGGTGAAGCCGAGCGGTCCCACGACCTTGTCCATCCCGCGTTCGCGGCCGAATTCCTCCACCTTGTCCATGAGGGCCCGGGAAACTTCCCGGTCGTCGATGAAGTCGTACCAGCCGAAACGGACTTCCTGGTGGTTCCACTGTTCGTTGGCCTTGCGGTTCACGATAGCCGCCACGCGTCCCACCGCCTCACCGTCCCTGTAGGCCATCCAGAGGGCGAAATCGCAGAAACTCGACGCGGGATTCTTGCGCGGGTCGAGTGTGTCCATCTGGTCGAACTCGATGGGAGGAACGTAGTAGCGATTGTGCCGATAGAGTTTTTCCGGAAAACGGACAAAGGCCTTAAGTGCCTTTCTGTCCAAAACTTGTCTGATTTCGACGGACATTCCTGAACGGTTTTAGTTTTATTACACGACCGCTAATTTACACTTTCCTATGCGAAAATCAAAGATTTTTCTCTATCTTCGCTCCAGTATCTGAAACCGAAACCCATGCAGGCCAGACCGCTTGTCACCCTCTTAATGTGGCTCGCGTTCGCAGTTTTCTGTGACCGCGCCAGCGCGGGTGGACGGTACACGGTGGGGACACTCCATTCTCCCAAGGGTTTCGGCCTCTGCGCGTCGGTCCAGCGCGGCCCCGACGACTTCCATTCCTTCCTGGTCTACGCCGACATTACCGGACTTCCGCTCGGAGCATACGCAGACGGCCGTCCAGGCATCAAGGCATCCTATTTCCATCCGCACATCCTGCATAGCTGGGGTTCAGCGGACCGACCCCTCGAACTCTACCTGGGCCCGGGCGGAACGCTGGGTTATGTCCGCGATCTGGGCGAGTCGCATTTCGGCGCCTGCATGGCCCTGAGCTGCTGCTACGGCCTGCGCTGGTCCTGCCGGCACAGGCTGCAACTCACCGCCGGATGGTCCACGGAACTCGGGCTGCATCTGACACGGCACGACGAGCGGAACGCGACTACGGTCTCCCTCTACCGGAACGGCCTTTTCCAATTCTTTTTCCCGCAACTGCACATCGAGTATGCCTTCTGACGCACGGAAATACGCCCTGCTGCTGGTCGCAGTCCTTTCGTTCCTGTTCGCCCGTCCGCTCGGTGCCCAGGACAGGAGCCTGCTGCGTTACGGCGTGGAATGGGGATTGAGCGCCTCGGTCTACAACAGCTTCCACTACAACTACATAGACGGGATCATGGGCTACCGCATCGACGAGGAGGGGAGCGATACCGACTGTACCGGAAACGCGTTCGCCGAAGTGTATTGCGGGACCGACCTCTCGCGCCGGCTTTCCCTCACGCTCCGGGCCGGTTTCAGCGGAATCGCCAGGGGACGCAGGGTCGTACCCATCTGCCTGCGCTTGTCGTGGTTTCCGGCAGGGACCTGCGCCGACGGGTTCTTCACCCTTGCCGACGGCGGATTGAGTTTTCCCGATTTCTTTGAAGCGAAACCCGCACCCGTCTTCAGGCTCGGCGGCGGATACCGCCTTTTGCTCACCGATTCCTCGAGCCTCGACATCCAGCTCTGCGCCCGCCTGTGCCAGGATCATCCCGATATCTGGGACGAGCAGGAAAGGCACTACGTTGAAGCGCATAATGTGCGGAGAAACGACGCCGCCCATTATGCGCTCTGCCTGTCTGCTGCGCTGAACTTCTAGAACAGAGAATCCACGCGCGCGATGATCTCGTCGGCCGGAAGCTCCGGATCGAGCACCAGGTCGGGCTTTTTCAACTGGTAACCGCGTCCCATGGCCGCCAGGGTACCGCCGCCTGTCACGTTGAGCATCACCACGTCTTCCTTTTTCACCTGTCCGGACGCCACTGCCTGCGCAAGGGCGGACACGGCACAGGCCGGTGCCGGAAGAATGTCGAATCCTTCCAGGTTGCGGAACTGCAGCACCCAGAACATAATGTCGTCGTTGGAGGCGAGGAAGACGTCGCCGCCCGTTGCGGAAAGGGCGTCGAACAGGCCGCCGGCAATGCCGTACGGGGGTTTACGGTTCGACAGCACCTTGGCCAGGATCACCTCGGCCTGCCTGCGTCCCTCAGCGGCGGGCAGGTCGACCAGTTCGCGGCTGCCGGCTTTCCAGGAGTCGTACATGAGGGTGAAGGGCTTGTTCTGGGCCACGAAGACCTTCATCGTGTTCTTTCCGAAGCGTCCGTCGGCGGCCAGCCTGAGGCTGTTCTCCCAGGCCGCGATGGCGCCCGTACCGGAACCCACCGCCTGGAAATAGGCGTCGGGAATGCGTCCGATCGTTTCCACGGCCGAGAGCAGGGTTGTGCCCATACCGTCGCGCCGGGCCACGTTCTTGGCGCCGCCCTCGGCGAAATAACGGGCATCCTGGCAGAGCTTGTCGCCCAGACGGATGGCGTCGTAGTAGTCGCAGCCGTGCGGTGCGGCGATGAGTTTCACGCAGGAAGACAACTTCTTCTGGAACCAGAGGTCGTGCTGGTTGTCTTCCGGGATGCAGATCACGATGGGAATGTCGTTGTCGGAACAGACCTGGGCAAAGGCCCGGGCCGTATTTCCGGCCGATTGCACCACCAGGGTGCGTTTCTCCTTCCTGTCCATGCGAGCGCACACACTGAAGGCCTCGGTCTCCTTGAACGAGCAGGTCTGCATCTCAGCCCCGATCTCCGGATTCCAGCCGGAGAAGGTAATGTAGAGGTTCTCCAGGCCCAGATGGGCGGCAAGACCCTGGCTCTTGTAGGTCACCGGCGCACAGGAGTGCTTGAGCGTACGGCGGATGGGCATCCACTCGGCATAACGGTAGATACCGTCGAGGTCGGGCCGGGGCGTGAACTGTTTGTTGGCGTAGACGGCACGAACGAGCGAGGGTTTCTCGGCCTCAGGATCGGCCAGGGTCCAGCCCCGGTCGGCAAAGACGCGACCGCTTTGCACGTTCAGCAATTCGTAGAAAGTAGGTTTGAATTTCATGGTATGGATGATTTACATTTTCACAAAGAGCCAGCCCATATACGCCAGATAGGCGAGCAGGAGCAGGGCCGCGTCGAAACGGTCGATCTGGTTGCGCCGGCCGGTATAGACACCCGTCCAGATGAGGACGGCGCTGAGCAGGAGGGCGCCCATATCCACCAGGTTCATCCCGGCGAAACTCACAGGTCGGATGAGGGCCGAGCAGCCCAGGATTAGGAGAATATTGAACACATTGGATCCCAGGATGTTACCCAAGGCGAGCTGACCGCGGCCCTTCACGGCGGCAACCACGCTCGTCACGAGTTCCGGCAGGGAAGTGCCAGCCGCCAGGATGGTAATGGCGATGAACTTCTCGCTGGCGCCGATCATCCGGGCAATTTCAACCGCCGAATTCACGAACAGACGCCCGCCGAACACCAGGCCGGCGATGCCCCCCAGACACATGAGGATGGCCAGCCAGAGCGGACGCGTTTTTTCGCTGGCGGATTCAGACTCTGAGTCAGGCTTATCGGTTTTAAAGCTGAAAATGATATAAGCAGCAAAAAGAACCAAAAACACAATACCTTCCACTCTTGAGAGACAATCGCTCGCGCCCAGCGAAAACAGGGTTTTGCTCATGCCCGCAAAAATGAGCAGGAAGGTGACCAGCAGGGCGAGCGGAATATCGCGCATCCGGTTCTGCCGGGTGATGCCCACGGGCAGGATCATGGCCGTGAGGCCCAGGATGAGCAGGGAATTGAAGATGTTGGAGCCCACCACATTGCCGATGGCCACATCGGAATAGCCCTCCAGGGCCCCCGTCACGCTCACCACCAGTTCGGGCATGGAGGTGCCGAAGCCCACGATGAGGAGCCCCACGATGAATTCGCTCACTCCGGCCCGGCGGGCGATGGCGGTGGCGCCGTCTACCAGCGCATCGGCGCCGAAGACGACCAGGCAGAGGCCTGCAAGCAAAAGGATAATTTGTACGATCATTTCAGTTGGAGGCGACAAACGTTTTCGACGTGCTGGGTATGGGGGAACATATCCACCGGCTGCACGTCGGTAATCCTGTATTTATCGGCAAGAAAGGCCAGGTCGCGCGCCTGCGAAGCCGGATTGCAGCTCACGTACACGATGACCCCGGGCGCCGTTTCCAGAAGGACCCTGGTCACGTCGGGATGCATACCGACACGCGGAGGATCCACGATCACCACGTCCGGGCGCCCCTGCTGCGCTATGAAGGCGGGCGTGAGCACGTCTTTCATATCGCCCGCAAAGAAGACGCAATTGTCTATGCCGTTGGCGGCAGCATTGCATTGCGCATCCTCAATGGCTTCGGGCACGTATTCGATGCCCACCACCTTCCGGGCGGAGCGGGAGACGAACTGGGCGATGGTGCCCGTACCGGTGTAGAGGTCGTAGACTGTCTCGGTTCCGCTCAGGCCGGCAAAAGAGCGCGCCACACGGTAGAGTTCCAGCGCCTGCTGCGTATTGGTCTGGTAGAACGACTTGGGCCCCACCTTGAAACGCAGGCCTTCCATTTCCTCATAGATGGCCTCGTCGCCCCGGAACAGGATGCATTCCTGGTCGGCGATGCTGTCGTTGCACTTGGCGTTGATGACGTAATAGAGGGACGTGACCTGCGGGAAAGCGGCCGCAAGGGCTTCGAGCAGTTTTTCGAGCCCCGGGAAACGGGCCGCAAAACAGACAATCACCATCACGCCGCCCGGAGACGTACGCACGAACACGCCCCGGAAAAGGCCCGTATTCTCGCGCAGGTCATAATAGGGGATAGCATGGGCGAGGGTATAGTCCTTGAGCCAAAGGCGGATGGCATTACTCGGTTCGGGCTGCAGGAAGCAGCGTTCTATATCCAGCACCTTGTCGAAGAAGGACCCCACGTGGAAGCCCAGTCCGCATTTCTTCTGTTCGGACAGGCCTTCGGGATCTTCCTCAGGCAGGATCCAGCGACGGCGCGACGCACTGAATTCCAACTTATTGCGATAGAATTGCGTTTGCGCGGAGCCAAGGATGGGCTTGATTTCGGGGACATCCAGATGACCGATACGCACCAGCTGGTCGTAGACCTGCTGCTGCTTGGCGGCGAGCTGCATCGCATAGGGGAGCGGCTGCCATTTGCATCCGCCGCACACGCCGAAATGGCGGCAGAAGGGCTCCAGACGGTGGGGCGACGGCTTACAGAGACGCTCGATCCGCCCCTCGAGATAGTTCTTTTTCTTTTTGAGCACGCGGATGTCTACCACGTCGCCGGGCACGGCAAAGGGGACGAATACCACGGCTCCGCGGGAACCTGGGTCATCACCGCCGGGAAGCGGCACATGCGCCAGGGCTTTGCCCTCGGCGGCCACCGCCTCGATGGTTACATCCTGCAGCAGCAGGTCAATCCTCTTTCTTGCCATCGTATACGCTTAAATACGATAGGCAAAAATACGAAATAATATATATAATTGACAAGTATTCTCTACTTGCACACGGCCCGCACCGGGCGACCGCATTCACGCAGGAGGCCGGTGAAACCGGGACCCTTCATGCCGGGATAGAAATAGAAGCCGAAGCAGCCGAACGAGGAGATACTGTCAATCGTGGAAGCGTAGTAGGTTCCGCCGCTGTTCGCCTGACAGTAGCCCAGCATGCACTTGCAACCGGCCGACGGCAGGAAGATGGCCTTCCCGCTGGGGCCCGTGATGCGGAATCCGCCCTTGCCCTTGTAGTCCATATAATACCAGGTGCATTTGCTGCTGAGTTCCCGCCATTCCTTCTCGGTGGGAATACGCCAGGGGCCGCCCCATTTCACGTGGGCCACGTCGTCCTCGGGGGCGAGCCGGCGTTTGTCGTCCTTGAAACCTTCGAAACCAAAGTCGTCGTAGCAATACTTGGTGAGCGAATCATTGGTCCCCTTGCACCATTTGTAGTTCTCTATCACGTAGTCCTTGTCGCCTTTCTCCTCAATTTCGCCCCAGGCGTAGAAACCGCCATACTGCTCGGGCGAGGAGGCGTCAATGTTGTAGCCAGCCCACTTCACGCTGAGACCAAGGTCTACCGCCTGTTCGGTACTGATTTCCTGGGCTCCCGCCACCACGCAGAGAAGCACGGCGCCCAGACTGCAAATCATAGTTTTTATCTGTTTCATAATCCTTGACTTATTTACTCCAAACACTCTTGTAACACTGCGCCGGCACCGCCTTCACGCCGGCCGCCCTGCGCTGCTCCATCTGCCAGGCATAGAGCGAAGACGGTTCCACATGCTTTCCGTGCGAGACGAACACGCCGTCGGGACGCTCCTCATAATTCGGGCTCACGCCGCCCGGCAATCTCTTTCCCTTATAGGCCTCGTGCGAACCCTGCCCATACCAGCCGCCGCGCTTGGTGCCTATGCAGCCAATGGCGTAGTTTTCCACCTTGTGCCAGACGCTCTGGCATACGATTTCCTTCATCTCGCAGTTCCAGAACACGATGTTGGCACCGGCCCAGCCATGCCCGAAGCCGCTGCCGCCACGATCCTGCACGCGCAGTTCCGTATTGCCCTTGAGCCGATCGTAGAGCGTACCGGTGGTCCAGCGGTTGTGCGGACCGGCGTCGGTGATGCACTCCTTCATTTCGCAGTCGACGTAGGCATTGGGGCCGTTCACCTGGCCGTTGGTAATCATTCCATGCCGATCTTTCACGGCAAGGCATTCCTTGAACAGATTGCATTCTCCACCGTTGATGGCAAAGGCGTAACGGCGGGCGCCGAAGATGATGGAAACGGGGTCGAGGCTGGTGCAGCGCAGCACGGTGTTGTGCCAGCTTCCGGCCTCGCAGTCGGCAAGGGCGTAGCCGAAATGCTCCGAAGTGACGTCGCGTGCCCAGCAATGCTCGGCGGCGAGGAAACGGATGGCCGTCCAGCCGTGCTGCTCGTCGCAGTAGTATTTTTTCTTCTGATACACCTTGGTGAGGGACTTGTCGAAGTCGGACACAAGCCGCAGGTTCTCCACGCCGCATTCGCTCACCCGATCAAGGCTGCAGCCCATCAGGCGCCCTTCGCCGTATTTGTCACGGTCTATGGCCAGGACAATGGGATTATCGAGCCAGATGCGGTCGCCGTCAACGGCCACGACCACACGTTCATAATATGCCTCGCGTTCTTTGGGCTGCCACTGGCGCACCATGCGCCCGAAGTAATCTGCATGCTGAACAATGCGGTCCATACGGATGTCGTGCAGCCACTCCTTGGTGGCGGGACGGTACACGGCCACCCTGTCGCCCGGCTTGAAAAGCTGCGGGCGCGCCACGCGTACGCTCATCGCGCCGAAGGGAACGTATTCGTCAACGATCTTGGAGTTGGCCTCCTTCGAATAGGTCTTCTTTACATTTCTGGAGCCGATCTCAATCAGGGAGTGCTGGGTGTTGCCCTTGCACACGATGATGGTCTTGTCCTGGCCTTCGCCGCGCAGAACCACCCCGCTTTTGAGAATGCTGATCGTTCCTTCCACGTTGTAGGTGCCGGCCGTGAGCAGGATTGCGCCCGGTTTCTTCAGGCCGTCAATGGCTTTCTGGATGAGTTCCGTGGCGTCGGACCCGTCCTTCGGGGGCTTGAGTTTCTTCACCACTTTCACCGTGGGAATCTCCACGTCGCCCCAGCGGTAACCCACCCGGCTGAAGTCGGGCATCTGGTCGCCCCTTTCAAAGGGAATCTCTACCGGCAGTGCGGACACCAGCACGGCGAGAAGAGCAGTTAAAATACTGTGCATAGTCTATAAATGTTAAATGTTTATTCAGTACGGAATCTGGCGAATACGATCTTTTCGTAAGGCGATGCTACTCCGGCTTCATAGAGGCAGCCCATCTCCTCACCGGGGAGGTCCACAAGGTCTGAATACGCGGCCTTTGCCCCCGGAAGCATGGCGACGGTATGCCAGTTCCGGCCGTTGTCGTGGGAGCTCTTCACCGTCATGGAACTGCGGCGCTTGAAACTTTGCGGGTTGCTGAAGTACAGCACGCCGTCACAGCTGATAAGACTGCCCTGACAACGGGGACAGGGGAGGAAGTGATCGAAGCGAGGCTCGCTGAAACTCAGGCCTCCGTCACGGCTCTCCGCCACAAGGCGGTAGGGTTCCTCGGGCCGGGTTCCCCTCCAGCGGCGCATGTTTATGATGATCGATCCGTCCGGAAGCGCAGCGGCCGTTGCCTCATTGCCCACGGGGCAGATGCCTCCGATGTGCCAGCTGAGGCCGAGATCGTCGCTGTAGATCACGTGTGAAGCAGTGCCTGCAGGGCCTTCGGAGCCATATACACCGTGATTGCAAGGCACTACGATTCGCCCGTTCTGGAGTTGCACGGCGTGGCACGGACCGGTCGCGTACCAGGTCCATTCCGGCCGTTTCGTCTGGGCCGTTATGTCCTGCGGAGCGCTCCAGCTATGCCCGTCGTCGAGACTCCGCGTACAATACACCTTGCGCGTGCTAATGGACGTGCGGGCATGGATGGCCGATTCCTTATCGCGCCCGTCGTTCCAGGTCATCGCCATCACAATGGCGCCGGTGGCCCTGTCCACAACGGGCGACGGGTTCCCGCACACGTTGTCGGCGTCGTCCCAGACAACTTCCAAAGGACTCCAGGTTGCTCCTTCATCAGACGAGCGTTTCAGTACGAGGTCGATGTTGCCCGTGTCCCCGGCTCCGTCCTTGCGGGCCTCGGCAAAGGCCAGGAGTTCGCCCTCGCGGGTCCGTACGATGGCGGGGATCCGGAAAGTGTCGTACCCCCGTTCTCCCTTTTCAAATACCGTCACGGGCGCCATTCCCCATTGCGGGTACGGCGTCTGCAGCCAGCCGGCCCGGTAGGTATGGCCGAAGCCGTCGGTCGCCGTAACCACAAACTCCGACGGGTCGCCGGGGATGTATCCGCGGAAATAGTGCGGGGCGCTCTGCCCCAGGGAGAAGGTCGGACGCTTGAGCAGCATTTTCGTCTCCCTGCGAATGCGGTCATAGACAGGATTCTGCGACCAGATCTGCTCCAACGCCACAGCCTTTCCTCCGCAGCTGGCGCTGACGGTCCAGGAAGGATCCCAGTTGAAGATATCCACCAATACGTACCCATCCCCCAGATCATGCACGCTGATCTGGCTGTCCTGGGCGCTTTCGTACATGCTCTGGAACTGCCAGCTGAGCGATTTGTCCTTTACGGTCAGGATCTGCCAGCCTCCCGGGGTGCCGTCCATACAGACGATCGGAGCATCCAGATCATTGAGTTTCCAGGACGTTGCGGAGCCGGAACTCAGGATGTGTTCCGTTATTTCAGGCGCAATCCTGCTTACCCTGTTGGTGTGGATATGGCCGGCGAAAATATGGATGTCTTTCCGTCCCTGGAGCAGGGAAATGAATTCCTCGGCATTCGCCACACTTTTCTTGCCGTCCTGGTAAAGGGGGCAGTGCAGGCAGACAACCAGCGGCGTGGTCTTGGGAACGTGTTTCAGGTCTTCCGCAATCCAGGCCATCTGTACCGGGTCTATGGCATAGGTATAACTGTACTTTCCCACAAAATTGGTAGCGGGATTATCCTTGGTCTTCGGACCGTTGGTAATGATATCATCCAGCATCAGGTAGTGGATGCCCCCGATGTTGAGCGAGTAGTACTTGGGGCCGAAAGCGGCTATGTATTTCTGCTCGGCCAGGCTTTCCCACTCCTTGGGCGTCCCCGAACACTTTTCGTCGTTGTCGTGGTTGCCCATTATGTTCCACAGCGGAGTAGGGTAACCTTCCATCTCCTTCAGGAACTCCGGGTAGCAGAAATGATTCTTGTACCACTTCCCGTTGGTGCACATGTCGCCGAGGCAGAAGGTATAGACCTTTCCCTTTGCTTTCAGTTCTTCCACGGCCCTGCACAGGGGCGGAAAGTACTGAGCATGAAACTGATGCAGATCGTCGTCGACCTTATCTCCGGTCAGATGGAGGTCGGCCAGCATCATGATGCTGTACTCCGACTGATCGGCAGGAATGATTTCGAAGCGGGCGTTCTGCCGCTCGCGGGAGAAGAATCTGGGCACGAAACCGTCGGCGGGAACGTCGTATCCCGATGGCACGCTGATGAAGACATAGCCCAGAGGCATCTCCGACTTCATCTTGTACAGTCCTTTGCCATTGGTTACGGTGCTTGTGATTCCGTCGGAAACCACGACCCCCTTGACCGGATTGCCGTCGGTAGTCAGGACCTGTCCGGTGAGCAGCCCTGCGACAAGCAGACAAATCAGATTCATATCTTATTGAAAAAATCTATGGCTTCCAGGTCGGCTTTCAGGTTTGCGTACTCCTCTTTGGTGAAGCGATGCAGGGGCGCACGGCATTCGCCACAGGGGATGCCCAGCAGGTTCATGATGGCCTTGCCCCCAAGAACACCGCCGCCATAACGGATGATCACCTTCACGATCTCGACGCTGTAGCGCTGGAGTTCCCGCGCACGTTCCATATCACCCTTCCCGAAGGCATCGAGGATACCGTTGTAGACGTTTCCGGCATAGTTATACGTGCTGCCCACCGCGGCCTGGGCGCCCAATGCAAGGCCGCAGAGCAGGATTTCGTCGTAGCCGTGCAGCACTTCGAAAGCACCGTCCTGAAGACTCAGGCACTGGTTCATCTCCATGAGGTTGTTGTGCGTGAATTTCACGCCCTGAAGATTGGGCATCCGCTCCGCGCCCCGGCGCAGGAAGTCCTCGACAGGCAGGCTCACGCCGCTCATGGACGGCATATTATAATAGTAGAAGGGGAGAGAGGGCGCCGCGGCGGCCACCGGAGCGAAGAAATCCACGAGATCCTCTACCGTGGCCGGCTTGTAGAAATTGGGGGCAATGGACGCGATGCCATAGGCTCCGCAGCGCTGCGCATGGGCAGCCAGCTGGGCGGCATCGGCCTGGCAGTTGTGTCCCACATGCACAATGACTTTCAGGCGGCCGGCCGCAGCCTTTGTCCAGGCCTCGGCCACCTGCTTGCGCTCCTCCAGGGTGAGGCTGAAGCCTTCGCCCGTGGTACCGCAGATAAAGGCCCCTATAATGCCTTGTTTTATAAGCAGTTCAGCATATGCCGGAATAGCCTGGAGGTTCAGGGATCCGTCCTCTTTCATGGGGGTGAAAGGCGCTGCAACCAGACCTTTCAGTTTAGGAAATCTACTCATAGTTCTTTCATTGATTGTTTATTCTGCGGGAACAGGCTGACCAGCCAGCCCACCACATAACAAGAGACAAAGCCCACCGTGGAATAGAGCAGCAGATAGACGCTCTGATTCCGCATCACGACCAGCTGCACCAGCACGCAGGCGGCAAGTCCGCAAAGCGCCCCGGTAGCATTCGCTTTCCGACAGGTGAAAGCCAGCAGGAACAGTCCGCCCAGACCGCCCAGAAGTAAGCCCAGAATCTTCGAGAATTCGTCCCAAAGCGATTTCACGTCCCAGGTAGCCATCATAAGGGCAAAGCCCAGCCCCAGCAGTCCCAGCGTTACAGTGGCCCATTTTGCGGCGCGCAGCGCGTCTGGAGCCTTCCTCGCAGGCAATTTGGGGAGGATATCCGTCGAGAAGGCCGCTGCGGCCGAGTTGATGGAGGCGGAAACCGTACTCATGGCTGCGGCGAAGATACCGGCCACCACCAGGCCCTGGACCCCCTTGGGCATGCTCAGACTCACATACCAGGGGAGTATGGCGTCCTGGTTCCGGACAGAAGCGCTGAGCAAGCCGGGATTCAGTTTGAAATACACATACAGACAGGTTCCCACGAAGAAAAAGAGCAGGGTGGCCACCACGCTCAGCAGGGCATTCGTATAGACCCCTTTGCGGGCCTGTTTCTCCGTTGCGGTGGTGAGATAGCGCTGCACCATGGTCTGGTCGGTACCGTAGGTCGTGATGTTGGTGAACACGGTAGCGATGAGCACCGTCCACACCGTCGCCTGCCGGAGGTCGAAACGGAGCGAACCCAGATTGAACTTCCCGTCGGCCGCGGCACTGGCGATGACGCCGCCCATACCGCCATCCACGGAGGCGCAGACGGTGAAGACCACGGCGAAAGCCGCTCCCAGCAGCACCAGAGCCTGCAAGGCATCGGTCCACGCAACCGCCTCTATGCCACCGATATAGGTATAAACTAGCGCGAGCACGCCCATCAGCGCGATGCACAGGAAGATGTCAAAGCCGGTCACCACGTTCAGGGCGATGGAGGGGAGCAGGAGCACCACGCCCATCCGCCCGATCTGGTAGAGGATGAAGGCCGCCGAACAAAGTACGCGCACCGCCGCATTAAACCGGTGTTCCAGGTACTCGTAGGCCGTCGTGACGTTCAATCTGCGGAAGGTGGGGATGAAGAGCAGCACGATGAGCGGAACAACCAGCACGATGCCCGCATTGAAGAGCAGATAACTCCAATCGGTAGCATAGGCCTTGGCCGGCATGGCCATGAAGGTGATGGCGCTCAGGCCCGTACCGAAGATGCTCAGCCCCACGATGATCCAGGGAATGCGACCGCCACCCTTGAAATAGTCGTCGGCCGTTTTCTGTTTGCGCGAGAAATACCAGCCGATCAGGATCAGGGAAGCGAAATAGAGCGCGATGACCAGAAGGTCGAGACCACCGAGCGAGTGAATGCTGCCGGAAAAACGGGCCCGCAGGATGCTGGGCGTCCGTTTGAACGGAGCCACCTCTCCGCTGGCCAGCAGGAAGCCATCTTCCGTCTGCAGGGCCGTCGTGGTAACGGGTATCTGCACGTCCTGAACCGGAAGGTCGACCCGGGTCCCGGTGATCGTATGATAGAGCCGAAGGCCGTTGTAGCGGATGTTTCCCTCGAGGGCTCCGCCCACGAAGAGGATGTGATTGGTTCCCAGAGGGACAGCCGTTCCCGCCATGACCGGGAAAGAGCCCGGAACGCTCTTCCATTCTGCGATCCGGGGATTGTAGCACCAGGCATCGGTCAGCACCGTCCATGGGCCTGCTTCCTGGAAATCACGGCCGCCGAAGAGATAGAAACAGTTGTCCAGCCCGTCACTCTGGCATGCGCCCACGGCAAAGGCACGGGCTTCACCGGGCCAGGCCGTTTCTTCCTTCCATCCGGAATCAGGATGGGCCGTATCAAAGGTATAGAAGCATTTCAGCGCCGTTGAACGCTCCACCGAATCGATTCCTCCAGCCAGATAAAGAGCGTTTGCGCTGCGGGCGAAGGCCATGTTGGAAAGGGGGCGGGGGAGAGAGGGCCGGGGTTCGACGACGGGTTTGCCGTCGGCACCGACGCGCAGCAGGAACACAAGGTCCAGACAGCCCTCCGCATTGCATCCACCCGCACAGAGCACGCCTCCGTCCAGATTGAAACAGGCTCCGTAGGCCGCCTTTACGGGCAGTACGCCAGGATAAAGCTGCCAGGAACCCGCTTCCGTATCATAGACATAGACGTCGTCATGCCAGGTTTTTGCACCGCCTTCTTCGGGTGAGCCCTCCGGAAAATTGGCGCCGCCGGCAAAGAGCAGGAAACGTCCGGAACGGCCGCAGAACATCCCAGCAAGGCCCGGATGGGGGGATGCGTCAGGGGAGGGAAGCGTCAGAGATGTGTCCCAGACGAGGCGGTCCGACTCGGTCAGCAGCATGGAATCACTCCCGGCCTGCACGACCGTCAGGGATAGGGCCAGAAGAGATACCAGGAGGGAAAACAGCCTTCTTATCATATTAATTTGGCTTTTCTGATTATTGTCCTTATATTTGTCCGACAAATAATACTAAACTATACTCAAATATAAGAAATATTCATGGAAGAATTGAGGATTTCGGCAAAAAAAGTGACCCTTGTCGATATGGTGGAGCAGAAACTGCTGGACTTCTTTTCAGAAGGATCCTACGGCCCGGGCAGCGCCATACCGTCGGAAGTAAAGCTCTCAGAGGAACTTGGCGTCGCCAGGTCCGTGCTTCGTGAGGCGCTGAGCCGCCTGAAAATGATGGGCATTATCGAGAGCCGCACCAAAAGGGGCATGATCATCACGGAACCGTCGCTGTTCAGTGGTATTGAAAAGGTCCTGAATCCCGTCTGGCTGACCGACGAGACGCTGCTGGACATGCTGGAACTCAGAGTTGCGCTGGAAATCGGCTGCACAGGAAGTATCTTCCAGAATATCAAGGAGGAAGACATCGCGGAACTCGAGGAAATCGTCTCGGTGGGAACGGCCGTCGGGAACAACAAATACGCTCCTGTGAGCGAATTTCGCTTCCATACGAAGTTGTACGAGATTACGGGGAACAAAACCATCATGGAATTCCAGAAACTCCTGCATCCGGTCATGAACTTCGTAAAGGAGCGCTACAAGGATTATTTCGCCAGAATCGCAGCTACGCTCGAGGAAAACGGAGAACAGGTCAGCCACCGGCAACTGCTCGACTATCTGAAAGCCGGAGACGAAAACGGATACCTGCATGCCATCCGCCAGCATTTCCGGCTGTACAGCGACTATTTGGCTTCACGCAGTCGCACGCACTGACAATTATTATATGGTATGCTCACGCAGACAGGGGATTGTTTTCACATACGTAAGTTAACATAATATAAATTAGGTAACATTGATAACGGCACGATGACTGGATCGGTTTAGATTTATTTGTATATTTGCTGGAGTGGTTCATACTGCTCTGGGCGGTATAGATCCAAATAAGTTACTAGTTAATTTGAATTGTAGGATATATGACTACTTCCATTAGGCTTGTTTCGTTGAAGTCTTTGGCCCCTGGTTCTATTTTCACTATTCTTAATAAGGATGGTGAAATTTCCGGTAATTCTTTTTATTGTCATAAGGTGTTCCAGGATTTGGATTCTGGTAAGAAGATTTTTGTTTGTTTTGATAATTCGTTGCAGGAAGAAGTTGTTTTTCCTTTTAATTTAAGGGTTATTCCTATTTCTTCCTCGTCTTTTGTAGTTCCAAAGGCTTTTAGTATTCCTAAGAATTAGTGTTACTTGGTTCTATTCAGTCGAATTAAGATAATTACCACATCGTCGGTCACCCAAAATCAATGTGGCCGATATTCGTCTTGATACTTTATTATCAACGATTTAGCCCCCCTCGAAAGCAAGGCAGGTCCGTCAATAGTCAGGCTCGAAGCAAGCCGCAGCCGCGGGCTCTGGGTAAGGCCATCCTCGCGGCGACCTGCCCGGTGAGGAGCAAGGGCCGAGTTGCTCACCAAGCGAAGTCCCAAATGACAGGTCTGCAAAAACACCAGCGGATCTGGCGGGTTAAGTCTTTTTTGCCGTGGAGGATAAACGGCTATTAATCAGCTAAATACTTAACCTTAGGCCCCTCCTTTTAGAGGGGGCCGATAGTTGGTTATGGAATTGTTATTCATACATTTGGCCTCCACGCACCGATTCACTCGGCCCCCGCTTAATCACGCGTCGCACCGGCGCGCCGCTGCGGTGGGCTCTGGGTAAGGCCCTCCTCGCGGCGGCGGAGCGACCTGGAGCGGTTTTTCCGGTTTTCTGTTCCAGGTCCCCGGACCCGTAGGCCGCACATCATAATCTGTCCCAAAGTGTAGGTAGTGGTGCAAACCAACAGCAGACTACCAGCACTAAGATGTAAACCAATTACAGGACGATACGGCTCCGCCTGGAGCCTAACTGTTTATCAGTCAATAAATAAAACAAATCGTGTTGGCCATTTTTCCGAACACAAAAAGCATAAAGAGATAATATTCAGCTATTTACTCTCCAGGACGCACAGATAGCTGGCTAGCGTTAACGAGGCGCTTCACGCTCTGCGGCGCCGGTCTCCCGTTAGGGGCGACTATCATCCGCAGCAGCTACGTAATTATGCGCAGGTGGGTGCTGTACCGGAGGGACGTGCCACCCGCAGAGTAATTCGTTGACGGGCCGGTTTTCCACCAAACGGCGGGCATCACCCGCAGCAGCGAGTTCCTGCGCAGCAGGGACGAAGATGCGAGAATGGAGTCCGCACGGGCAGAAGGCTGGGCGCCGACAGGGACGCTGGATGCGAGTCTCCCCTGCCGGACGGTTGGACAAGAAAAAGAGGACGACCTCATGGCCGTCCTCTTATCTGAAAATGAGGCTGTTAAACCTTAATTGGCGTCGGCGTCAACAAGGGTCAGGTACAGACCGGTGGTCCATTTCTCGGAACCGTTCTTAACCTCACCAACGATCTTCACGTAGCACTTGGGATCGTCAACCTTGACGGTACCGTCGGCATGCGCGTTGATGATCGAGTTACCCTCCACCTGCAGGTCATAGGAGAACTTCTCACCCACGAGGCTGAAGTCACCGCTGAAGGTGGGAGCCTGCGTGAATTCCACGATGAAGGAACCGGCCTTGGTGAACTGGACGGTCTTGACGTTGTAGCCCTTGATCTCTTCGGGGATCTTCACGCCCTGATCCTTGAGCCAGGCGGCAATCTTGTCGAGGTCGCCGTGCTTGAAGGTCATCTCAACCTCCACCTTGGGGCCGTTGGCCTCGATGGTGGTCTCAACGATCTTCCAGGCGCGATAAAGCGAGTTGTTCACCTGGGGCTGCCCGGAGGTCTCGGCAGTCTTGGTCACCTCTGCTGCTTTCTCAACGGCATCGGCCTCGGTCTTGCCCTCTTCCACGATGGTCACGCTGGCGCTCTTGAGTTTCACGTCACCGAAACCGGGGATGTGGTAGGTGCCAGCGCTGAAGGTGTAGGTTTTCACAGTCACCTTGGTCTGGCTGTCGCCGGGAGCGGCATAGCCCTGGGCGATGATACCCGCCACGGACGGAATTTCTTCCGTAATGATGGCACGGCTGGTCTCGGTGAACTCGAGGCTCTTGAGTTTGCGTCCAGAAGTCAGGGTAACGGACTCGGAAAGCACAACCTTGGCGGCCACTGCCGTGTTAACGGGTTTCTCGAGAGGAGCGTACTCTTCCTCTTCCTTTCCACCCTTGTTCTTGTCTCCGCAGGAAACCAGGGTCAGAGCGGCAACCGCCGCAGCGACCATAGCGAATTTGTAGATAAGTTTCATAATGTGTTAAGTTGATTGATTATTCCTAATTAGAAAAGCCGGACGTTGATGCCGAACTTCATTACCGGCCAAAACTTGTTGAAGAAACCGCCCAGGAACTTGCCCTCGGCCATCTGGTCAACAATGTCTTCCTGGGTGCCGACGATGGGCGCGTCGTCCAGTTTGTCCTTGTGGTCGAGCAGGGCGCTGGTCACATAACCGTCTTCGCCGTTCTTGAAGTTGGTGGCATACAGCTTCACGCCGCCCGCATACTGGACACCCAGGTCGAAGCTCACACTCACGCGGTGCTTGATGTTGGCTCCCCTGCCCCAGCCAAGGCCGAAGTACGGACGAATGGCGTTGTTGGCACGGAGACCGGCGCGCAGGAAACCTTTTTCGTCGGAGGTGACTTTCAGCTGCTCGGTACCGGCGTCGTTCTTGATGGTGACGGCCAGGTTGGCGTACTCGTCGGTCGTGAGGACCTTGCTCAGGTCGGCCGAGAGATTCACGATGTCACCGTTGGTGCTGCCGTACGCACCCACCGAAAGGTGGAACGCACGCTTCTTGAAAGGATAGATATCCGCAATGCCATAGTAGGAGGAAGTCAGGAACGCCTCGCAGTTGATGTTGCTGAGGTCACGGCCGGCAATGGACGCACCCAGTTCTCCAAGGTCGACGACCTGGGAGTACTTCCAGAACGGACTCAGTGCGGCATAACCCGCCCTGATCTGAACATAGGGGCTGATGGGCGCGGAGATGGAAACGCTGGGGCCGTCGAAGAGAACGCCGCCGATGCCGATTCCGAGGTGGTTGAAATACTTGTACTCCGGAACCTTCTGTTCCTCCTGCTGTCCGGCAGGAGCCTCGGCGGGCTGATTCACTACCTGCGGGGCCTCCTGGGCGCGAAGAGACACGCCAAAGGCAAGGACTGCCGCAGAAATCATGAGGATGGTCTTTTTCATAGAAGTGTTAAAATTTTCCCAAATATATTCATTTTTTTTGATTTACGCGCGCGTACCCGCTGACTTTCCGCAATTTCGGCCCCCTACCCTTCCCGGGCAACGACCGGATTGCCGTAGATATGCCAGAAAATATCGCGCAGTTCGGAGCGGTCGAGACGCTTTTCCAGTTTCTCGAGTTTGTGCTCCGTATAGGCCTTGAACGCCTCCAGGTCTTCGGGCGTATAACGGTCTGAATAACGGCTGGTTCCATTCATGAGATCGTAGCCCATATAATTGGTTTTCCATAACTTATACCCATTCACGATGCGGTCGTCGACGGCGCGGCGGATGGCCTGGTAGCGGTCGTTCTTGTCGTACCACGAAGCCCGCCCGATCTCCTCTTCGGTGAGCGGAGCGCCGATCTCCAGATGGATATGCCCCTTCTGCTGGCGGATGCCGGTGAGGATGCTGTGCATGTCTTCGTTTTTCTTCTTCACATATTTCTGCGTACGGGAGATGAGCAGTTCACGGGCCTTGCGGGCGTCGCAGGGCTCATACTCATAGGAAATGCTCATGGGCACGATGTTGAGCGCCATAAAATTGCTCTTGAAATCGGCCTCTCCGCTCATATCGAACATCTTGAGCAGGCCCTGCTCCGTGATGTCGAGCCCGTTCTTGGTACGTCCTTCACGCTGCGCGATCCAAACCGATGAGCGACCCGTGGTCACGGCCTGGCGGATATAACGCGACAGGAGTTGCGAGGAAAGATAGAGTTCCCGGGCGGAAATGCCGCGGATGACCTTGATCATGCGGTTGGAGCGCAGCAGATCCTCCACGATGCGTCCCGAAAGCAGATTGCTCCCCACGCAGATCTCCGTCATGGGAATACCGCTGCGGAGCAGCATCCACTGCGTAAGGGCCGGGTCGAGGATGATGTCACGGTGGTTGGAAACCGCCAGGAACTTGGCCCCGCCAAGCTCCTGAAGATGCTCAATCCCCGAGAAGGTGAAGCCGGCAGAGGTCTTCTCTACCACGGCGGCTACCACGCGCGACATGACGGTCTGCTGGAATTCATCGATGCTGTTTACGCTCCGGATAAGATTCCGGAACGTTCCCAGCGGCATATCGGGGAACAGATATTTGGAAATGACGGGGATGGCCGGATGGTTGGAAACCCGCCGCAGCGCCTCTACGGCTTCTTCGTCAGTGTAGGGGCTGATGCCTTCAAATTCATCCATAAATCTCTGAATTTCTGTAAAGTAAGGAACTGTCGCCGTAGCTCAGGAAACGGAAGTCGTGCGACAGGGCATAATCGTATATCTTGCGCCAGTCCTCGCCCACGAAGGCGGCGACCAGCAGGATGAGCGTACTCTCGCTCTGGTGGAAATTGGTGACCATCGCCTCGGTCAGACGGAAGCGGAAGCCGGGTACGATGATGATGCGGGTGCCCGCCTCGAGGGTATCGAGCCCCTTCCCTTCCATCCAGCCGATGAGCGCGTCGAGCGCCTCGTCCGTCGAGTAAGGATAGCTGCGTTCGTAGGGTTCCCATTGTTCTACATCGGCAGGAGCCCCCTCTTCGATACAGTGCACGCCCATGTAGTAGAGCGATTCCAGCGTGCGCACGGAGGTGGTCCCCACAGCCACGCAGCCTCTCCTCGTGCGTAGATCGCGCAGCAGCGACAGCGGAACGTAGAAGGGTTCGCGGTGCATGGCATGCTCCCGTACGCGGTCTCCCTTGACCGGCAGGAACGTGCCCGCCCCAACGTGCAGACAGACCGTTTCCCGCTTCAAACCGCGGGCATCGATGGCAGAGAGCACCTCAGGCGTAAAATGCAGACCGGCCGTGGGTGCGGCCACCGAACCGCGGATGTGCGCGTAGAGGGTCTGATAACGCTCTTTGTCGATCGATTCCGTACGCCGGTTCAGATAGGGAGGAATGGGTACCTGGCCGCAGCATTCCAGCACACGGGAGAAGGGCTGGGCGCCTGTCCAGGTGAATTCTACCGTACCGGTCCGGTCGGTCCGCTCCAGCAGACGGGCCTGCAGGCGGAAAGCGGCGGCTTCACTCCCCTCCGGGCAATCGAAAAGAAGGATATCGTCTTTCCAACGCTTCGCATTGCCGATCACACACTTCCAGCTGCAACGATCCGTAGCGGCAAAAGCGAGATTGTATTCGACGGGAGAAACAGGCTCGAGACAGAATATCTCTATGAGCGCACCGCTCGTGCGTCGGAAAAAAAGACGGGCCGGCACCACACGCGTATCGTTGAACACCATGAGAGCCGACTCGGGGAGATACCCGGCGAGATTCCGGAATATGGATTCGGTGACCGTTCCGTCACGGTAAACGAGCAATTTCGACGCATCCCGCTCGGAGAGGGGATATTTGGCGATCCTGTCATCCGTGAGGGGATAGGAATAATCCGAGATATGAATCTCCGGTATCATTGTACAAATGTAGCAAGTTTCCGGCGATTTCTGAAACGTTTTTCTTTGATTTCATTCTGTAAACAACAGCGGCAACGCAACCGCATTCTTGCGTCACATTTGTTTATAAATTCAGTATTATTCTACCGATTGTCGGTTAATTTAGTTATGTTAAATAACAAAATTTGATGAACAAGAAGTCTTAGAAACAATACATTAATAATCAGGAAGTTATAGAATTTACCTATATCTATTAATAAGACAGCGAACGCATCTCGCGACGGACAGATAACTGAGAATGGACGTATTTATATAATTAATCGTATTAATATTTATAATAATCAGTAATTTGATAATAATTACCTAAACTGATACTTGCTATATATAACGCCTGTCCCCTATCATTGCTTCATCAATTGTTTACAAAAACTATTTTGTGAATTCCGGAATTTGTTCTACATTTGTAAAAAATCGATTTACAAAATGAACAGAAGGTTGCAACAGTTTTTGAGCGTCGAGAACATCACACAGTCACAGCTCGCAGACAACCTAGGCGTGGCCCGGGCCAGCGTCTCCCACATCCTGTCTGGCCGCAATAAACCAGGCTTCGAGTTCATTGAGAGCATGGCACGGCATTACCCTGCCCTGAATCTCGACTGGTTTGTAACCGGCAAGGGCCGGATGTTCAAAGATGCGTACCGTGACGAGGCGTCCATATCTGAATCCCTTCCCGCCCCTGAGGAGGAGTTTTCCGCTCCTGAGACGGTTCCGGAAACGCTCTTCAGCGAGAATAACCCCCCTGTAACCTCGCAGAACACCAATTTTGAAGCCGCTGCTCCCCAACGGAGCATCGAACGGATTGTGGTATTCTACACCGACGGAACGTTCCAGGAACTCAAATAAGTATTATCTTTGCACCGTATGTTGTTTTACGGAATCGATCGCAAAGAGCTGCACCGGGAGGCGTTTGAACGCACATTCCGGCACCCGGTCGGCATCCGGTCGGGCATGGATCCGGACGGACGCCACTACAACCGTTACCTCAAGCTCGGTTTCGGCTTTGCCACGGTCGGCCCCGTCTCCTGTGCTCCGCACTCCGGAATCCGGCATATCATTGATCTGTTCCAGGAAAACGCACCTACAGGTCCCGTGTTCGTGGACATTGTAAAACAAACACTCAGCACCACGGAAGAGGCCATTGCGCACGATTATCTCTCCACCTTCGCATCCGCCTACGATTTCGCCACCCTCTTTCTGCTCGATTTCTCAATCAGAAATACAGGTGCGGTACTAGAACCATCTTTTATTAAGGATGTTAGCGACCCGGTTTTAGACGCTCGCCTAAGTTATGAGAATTACCGGCCCGTCGTACTGCGCCTGCATCGGGAACTCCCCCTGCGCAGTCTGGAAGAAATCCTGGACTACTGCCGCATGAACGGCGTGGACGGCGTGGCCGTAGACGGGCTTGACGCCCTGAAAAACGTGCACAGGATCACGCAGGGCCGCTATCCTGTCATTGCTACGGACCGCATCCGCTCGGCTGCCGACGTAGCCGTCCTGCTCCGGGAGGGCGCCAGCCTGGTGGAACTCGACTGCCGGGGGCCGGAAGTGAAAGGCCTCCTGCGGGGTCGAAAAATACTCAAAGATTTGAAAATCAACGAATAGCTTATGCTCTCCGCGTCCATCTGCACCATTGGCGACGAGATTCTGATCGGTCAGATCGTAGACACCAACTCAGCCGCGATTACCCGCGCCCTGGGCAGCCTGGGCATACGCTGTACACGTATGGTTTCCCTGCCCGACGACCGTTCGGAAATCATTTCCCTGCTTTCATCCGAACTCTCCGCCCACGACATCGTGATTTCAACCGGCGGGCTCGGTCCCACCAAGGACGACATTACCAAAGACGCGCTGGCCGAACTCTCAGGCAGCCGCAAATACAGAAAGGACGAGGCTCAGGAACAGATTATCTACAATATCCTTCATTCCCGCGGCCTCGAAGTGCTGGAATGCAACCTCCGTCAGGCTCTGGTGCCGGAACGGTGCGAAGTCATCCTGAACCGCAAGGGAACGGCGCCCATCATGGTTTTCCGCTTTCCCAAAGAGCGCTTCGGGCACCCGGCGACGCTCTACGCCCTACCCGGCGTGCCGTTTGAGGCCACAGGGGCGCTGCCCGACGTGCTGGAAGATATCCGCACACATCACACGCTCGAACACATCACCCACCGCACCCTCATGACCTACGGACTGGCAGAATCGGCCTTGGCGCAGCGCATTGCAGCCTGGGAAGACGCCCTGCCCGCCGATATGCACCTCGCCTACCTGCCCAATCCCCTGACCGGCGTACGCCTGCGCCTGTCGGTCTACGGCGGAACGCAGGAAGACGCGGAAAGGCGCATTTCGGGCCAAATTCAGGCCCTTAAGCCGATTCTGGGGCAAGACCTCTATTCAGAGCAGGACGACACGCTGGAGGCCGTCATCGGTCGCCTCCTGCGCGAAAAGGGACTCAGCCTGAGTGTCGCCGAATCCTGCACGGGCGGAGAGATCGCCCACCTCATCACTACGGTAAGCGGCTCGTCCGACTATTTCCTGGGTTCCGTCACTTCGTACGCCGTGGCCGTCAAAGAAAAGGTACTGGGTGTTCCGGCCGACACCATCGACCGATTCGGAATCGTGAGCGCCGAGGTTGCCGCCGCCATGGCGGAGGGAGTCCGGCGCCTTACGGGCAGCGGAGTTTCGCTTGCCACCACGGGCTGGGCCGAAGGCAAGGGAGACGAGCACGAACCGGGCGGCACGGTCTGGGTCGGCGTGGCCGGACCGCAGGGTACACGTTGCCGGAAATTCAATTACAAGAACGACCGTAAACGCAATATCGAGCGTTTTTCGGCCTCGGCGCTCGATTTTTTACGCCGTTACATCGTTGAACTATAAAAACGCTGTAAAACAAGCGATAAAACAAAAGTGTTCCGAATATGAACATTTTTGTTAATATTGTTTTACGATAAATCTCACGGCGCAGATACATGCTTTTACACCCGGAGTATCAGTGCGACCGGATCAGATGCATCAGGCGGCTGCGGAGCTCTTCGAAGTTGGGAATGGAGAGATGGCGACGGGTCTTTTCCGGATGCATTTCGTCGAACTTGATGAGGATGCCCGCTTCGATCACATCGCCGAATTCGTCATTGATGCCGGCACCGAAAGACTTCATGGTGGGCGACATGTTCATGTATGTATTGACGAGCGGCGGGATGTTAACCCCCTGCTTCTGGATCTCGCGCTTGAGGATCTTGTAGTCTTCCCGGAAATCGGATTCCGTGAAGATTTGTCCGTAGCGCTGCGGCAATTCCAGCTTGACGGGGTTCTTGGGAATCACCATCTTGTCCAGACGGCTGCGCAGTTCCTCGGTTTTCTTGATGCCGAAATGCTTTTTAATGAAGTAGAGCAGCATCTGCAGGGCCTCCTTCGGAAAAGATGGATAGATAGTCATCTTACCGAAGAAAAACTCCATCCTTCCCTTATACAATAAGATGAGACCACCGAGCCCATCGAACAGATTGTCAAGCGAATAGAGACTCTTCATCCCGTGCTCGGCGCTCTGGTATTCCGGCCTGATGAAGGAACGGCTCAACTCGATGGTCTTCAGGAAATCGCCCCTCAGGTAACGCCGCGTGAAGCGGAACAGGTGCGCGGAAGGCATGATGGGCTGACCGAAACGGTCGTACATCACCTCGTCGCAAAGCACATAGCGGTAACCGCCAATGATGCACTCGGCTTCCGGATCCCAGAGCACCAGTTGCTTGTACTTGAATGCGGCGTCCAGGTCGAAGGCGTCCAGATCGGCAGCCTTCCCCGTTCCGCCGCCACCGGCGCGGAAAGAGATTTCCCGCAAACGTCCAATTTCCAGTAGCACATTCGGAGCGCACTGGTTATCAACAATGTAGAGCTTATTACCTGCATGATTGGTATCACGTAGGAAATGCGCTTCCGTGAGTTCCGCCTTCAGCAGTTCCTTGTCTACCGGGGCGATGATTTCTTCCCGTATCATAGTCAATCGTCCTTTTTCAGTTCATAAACCTTGTCCCTCACCCAGGCTGCCCACTCCACGTCTCGCTTGTCGGTGGTGAAGGTCTGCCAGGGAATGGGTTTTCCGAAAACCAGCTTGTACGACTTGTGCTGGCATTTATAAAGTTCGTCCGGGAGGGTCAGCATGGCAATGTTCAATTTGAGTTTCAACAAATTGCGCAGCCGGTCCAGTCGATAGAAGCGTTTGGAATTGCAGCCGCTGAACCACACGGGGATCACGTCGCGCTGCGAAAGGCGGCTCTTGGTGATGAAGGTTTTCTTCCAGGGAAGGTCCTGCACCACACCGTCGATCTTGCGCGAACACAGGCCCGCAGGGAAGATGATCACCTGCCTGTCGGACTGGAAAGCCTCGTTGATGAGGCCCGACAGCGCCGCGCTCTGCCCGCCCATCTTGTTCACCGGAATCGTATACTCCGCAATGGGCTTGATGGCCATGAGGAAATCGTTGGCCGGAACCACGATGTTTCCGTCGTACCTGCGTCCCACCGTGCCGATGACGCTCATGGCGTCGATCCCACCCAGCGGATGGTTGCCCGCAAAGGTGTAACGGCCCGTTTCGGGCAGGTTCTCCAGTCCTTCCACCGTGAGATGCACGTCGTAGTAGTCGAGCAGTCTCTCGGCGAACTCAACGCCGAGATAACCCTTTTCCAGATAGCCGTTCAGATGGTCCTGATGGATGAAGCGCTTCAGGGCGTTCAGCAGGAACTGCGGCACCTTTCCGGCGCCGAAACGGTTGCGGACAATCTCGTCGAGGTCGATCCTGGTGGTTTCGTTGACAGGCATAAGGCGATTACATTATGACGGGTTCCAGCATGAAGCGGAAGACCATGGGACGGGCCGGAATCCGGTACTTCTCGAGGGGCATGCCGCCCCAGGTATTGATACCGCCTACCCCCATCTGCACCAGGTCCACATTCACCCAGGTCTTTCCGTTCTCCCGGTCGAGGAGATGCGCCTGCTTCACGAGTTCGAGCGAATGGGTGTGTTTGTGCCAGACCATGGGCGGATTGCGGTGGATGGGCCAGGGATCGTGGATGCCCAGGTCGATCTCGCGGCGGCCCAGCGGCAGGGCCGAAGCGGAAAAACACCCCTCCGGCACACTGATGCACAGGCCCTTCCCTTCTCCGTCAAGCAACTGCAGATAGCGCAGTCCCGTGTGGGTTCCCGATTCCTGTGGACGAATGTATCCGAAATGGTACTGATCGGCCAGCAGTTGGCGGTAACGGCCCAGTTTGGCCGAACGGCAGCGATCGATGTAGTTCTCGTGCGGCCCCAGGCCGTAGAAATCGAGACCATAGTAGCGCCCGGGCATGGCGAATTCCACCCCGAAGCGGAACAGGTCGGGGCAGGAAGCCAGTCCCCCGGCGTCTTCGAGACGTTCCGTCACGGCCACGCGGCCCTGGGCGTCGATGTCATAGTCGATCGAGACGCGCACGCCTTCCCGCAGCAGATACGAAACGTGCAGCTGCGCGGCGCCGCGGCATACGAGGCTCTCCCCTTCCCGGCCGATTTCGCCGGAAGCATCCACGCGCTCGGCCTTGAATTCCGGATAAAACCACATCTTCATGAGGGTGTCGAGCCCGGCGCCCTTGTCGTTTTCCGTGAAAGCGCGGCCGAAGCAGGGCCAGAGCGGCTCGGAAAGCAGGGGCTTGCCGTCCGCCGTCCAGCTGCTGAGCACCCCCGTACGGGCCGAGAAGCGCAACTCCCAGGCCTTGGGGCCCTTCCGTTCCGGTTTCCCGGCAAAGTGTTCCGCTTCCTGCAGCACCAACTGGTCGGAAGCCACTTCAAAGCCCGCGGGCAGCAGGCCGTCGGCCTTCTTGAGGCGGTACGAGAGGTTCAGGCAGAGGTCGTGGCCGGCCTCGGAGCGCAGCGTCTCCAGCTCCTTCCCGCCCAAAGGCAGACGAAGCAGGGCCGTGTCGCCCGGCGCCACCCTGAGACGATTCACCGTACCCCCGCGCAGGACTTCCCCGTCGCGCAGCAGGCTCCACTGCAGTTCGTAACGGCTCAAATCAATGAAACTGTGCTCGTTGTAGACGTGCACCCGGCCTTTCCTCAACTCCTCGGGCGTGGCGAAGGAAAGGATGTTCCGCATCATGTACGCCGCCTCGTAGGCATGCGGGTGATACTGACGGTCGGGCGTAAGCAGTCCGTTGCAATGGAAGGTCCCCGTCCAGGGATCGTAGTCGTTGTAGTCACCCCCAAAAGCGAAATAGTGGTCGCTTCCGTAGACCGAAGCGTCGAGCGGACGCCTGAGCGCCTGATCGGCGAAATCCCAGATATAGCCGCCCAGGAAGCCGGGATATTTGCGCACCAGATCCCAGTATTCCCCGAAATTGCCCATGGAATTCCCCATGGCGTGGGCATACTCCTGCAGCGCGAACGGCTTGACCTGATTGCCGTCGGTAAGATAGTTCTCGCACCAGTCGGGTTCACAGTAGTGGTAGAGTTCCAGATCGGTATAGGGCAGTTCCGGACGCTTCCGCTCCAGTTTGGTATACACGATGGGGCGCGAAGGATCGTAGTCCTTGCCCCAGCGGTAGCAGGCCTCGAAGTTGGGCCCCTGCCCCGCCTCGTTGCCCATGCTCCAGAGAATCACGGAAGGATGGTTGAAGTCGCGCTGTACCAGGCGGCTGAAGCGCTCCAGATGGGCCTGGGCGAAATCGGGCCGGGCGGCAAGCGTGTTCTCCGGCTTGTATCCCATTCCGTGCGACTCGATGTTGGCCTCGTCCATGAGGTAGATGCCATAGCGGTCGCAGAGCTCGTACCAGTAGGGATCGTCGGGATAGTGCGAGGTGCGCACGGAGTTGATATTGAGCTGCTTGAGCAGCCTGATATCCTCTTCCATCTCGGCGTGTGACATCACATACCCGCCCGTGGTGGACATCTCGTGCCGGTTCACGCCCTTGATGAGGATGGGCCGGCCGTTCACCAGGAGTTGCAGGCCGCGGATTTCCACCGTGCGGAAGCCCAGGTGCACGGTATCGCTTTCGCTCACGCCCTGCGGGCCGTGCACCCGAGCGCAGAGCGTATACAGATTGGGGGTTTCCGCGCTCCAGAGCCGTGCGCGGCGGATGCGCCGGCGGCTCACGCTCTGACGCAATCCCCCTTCGCCGGGTTCACCGGACGGCCGGACGCTCCAGTTTTTCACCTTCCGCCCGTTAGGCGCAAGCAGCGAGAAATCAATGCGTTCCACGGCTTCCGTCGTGAAGGCCGACACTTCAAGCCGACCGTCGGCACCGGCCAGCACGTGCAGGTCTTCCAGCCGGGCCTGGGGCCGGCTGCGCAGCAGGACGCTGCGCGTAATGCCGCTCATGCGCCAGTAATCCTGGTCTTCGAGGTAGAGGCCGTCGCTCCAGCGGAGCACCTCCATGGCGAGCAGGTTGTCGCCTTCCTGTAACAGGGGCGTCACGTCGAAGCTCGCCGCGAGTTTAGAATCCTCGCTGTAGCCCACTTCCCGGCCGTTCAGCCAGACGCGCAGGCAGGAGGAGGCCGCCCCCACTTCCAGGACGACGCGGCGGCCGTCGAGCCAGGCCTTGTCCAGCGTGAAATGATGCCTATACTGCCCCACACGGTTGTGTTCCCGGGGCGGGAAGGGCGGATTGTTCTTGTAGTACCATTTCCACGGGTAGCCGCTGCTCACATAGACCGGATCGCCGAAGCCATTCACTTCCCACGCTCCGGGAACGGGCATCGCACCCCAGGCGCTGTCGTCCAGGGTGGGCCTGTAGAAAAGGGTATCCCGCCCTTCGGGGCGCTCATAGCCCCGGAACCGCCAGGTCCCGTCGAGCGAGACCGCGGGGGCCGAACTGTGTAAAGATGCACGCATGGGAAGGCGCGAACGCTGGTTCACCGCCGGGTTTTCCCAGTCGGGAACCGCTGCGGCGCCAAGACTCAGGGTGCTGCAAGCAAGGAAAAGGAACAGGCGTTTCATAGGCTTCAGAACAGTTTTTGCAGGATGGGATAAAGCACGTCGCTGTAGCGGACCATGCCGATGTCGGTGAAGTGCGTGCCGTCAACCGTGGCCTCCCCGTCGTCACCGAGGAGCTTGTCGCCGCTGACATAATAGATATTGGGCTCCCCTTTCGCCACCAGGGCATCATAGACCTGGCGCAGGGCCTCGTTGCGCGCATGGACCGAGCGGGCCTTGCTCGCACTGAAGAGCATGCCCGGATAATGCGCCACTTCCACGAACACCACGGGCACATCCGGATGGGCGTTGCGCAGGATCCGGAAGAAGTTCTCCTCTTTTTCAAGCGTATTCTTCGGGTTCCCGTTGGCCACGTTGTCGAGCACGTACACGGCCGGATCGGGGCAGGAAGCCATCCACTCGGCCACGTCGTAGTCGAGCAGGGCGTTTCCGCTGAAACCGAGGTTCACCACCTCGCGGTCGAGCCGGCGCGAGAGAATGTTGGTGAAAGCCATGCCCGGACGCGTGCAGCAGCCGCCCTGCAGAATGCTGGTGCCATACATGATGACACGGCCCTTGCGGCCGGGATGCGGATCATCGGAGGCCTCGAAACGCGCATCGGGGTCGATGCCGATCTCCAGCTTGTCCACACGATTGTAGAGCGACAGATAGAGCATGTACTCCCTCATCTCACCATTTAGGGTCTTGCCCACTTCATCCTCCGATTCCACGGCTTTCACGTTGGGCACGGCAGTTGCCACATAGCGCCACTGACCGTCCAGCTTGCCGTAAAGGTCGAGTCCGCGGGCGCCGGGTGCGGCCATATTCCTCATTTCCCGGAGCACGCCCGAGGTCCAGCGCAGCTTGATGGTACGGGAATCGGTACGGAAACGAAGGTAGAGTCCCGCGCTGTTGGTACCGAGTCTCCATATGGCCTCACGGGCCGTGGCCTCCATGGAAGCGGGCAGGCGCGTGAAAGGCGCGGAGGTTTCGGGCCGCACCTTGCCGTGGATCGGAAGGGTCGACGCGTCGATGTAACGCAGCTCCCTGGCCGGTGCAGCGGCGCTGCAAATCAGGGACATAGCCAGGATCAGGAGAGTGAAGCGTACTTTTTTCATATCTCAATCGTTTATTTTTCAATTATTTCCTTCAGTACGGGATACAGGAGGTCGCAGTAACGCACCATGCCCACGTCGGTGAAGTGTATGCCGTCGTAGGTGGCCTCGCCGTCGTCGCCGATCATCGTGTCGGACGCGACGTAATAGATGCGTTTCTCGCCTTTGGCCACCAGGCCGTCGAACATCTTCTTCAAAGCCTGGTTCTTGCTCTCACAAGTCTTTTTCCGGCCCGGATCGAAACGCACGCCGGGATAGTAGGGCACTTCCACGAACACAACAGGCACCTTGGGGTGCGCCTTGCGCAGGATCCGGAAGAAGTTCTCCTCCTGCTCTTCGATCAGTTTGGCGGAACCGTTGGGCAGGTTGTCGAGCACGAACACGGACGGATGGGGGCACGCAGCCATCCACCGGGCCATTTCGGGCTCCAGCAGGGCGCTGCCGGCAAAGCCGAGGTTGATGACTTCCCGGTCGAGCCGGCGCGAGAGGATGTTGGTGGCCGTCGCCCCCGGACGTGAGGCGCAGGCACCCTGCAGGATGCTGGTCCCGTAAATCACAATGGGTTTGCGCCGGTCGGGATGCGGGTCGTCGGAGTTTTCCAGCACGGCCCCCTCTTCCACGCCGATTTCAATCTTGTTGATGGAGCCGTACAGAGGCAGATAGAGGATGTATTCCCGCATCTGACCGTCGAGCGATTTAGCGAACACGTGTTCGCTCACGCACGATCCTTTCTTAGGCAGGGCCACCCCGAAATGCCACCAGCTGCCGTCGATGCGGCCGTAGAGGTCGAGACCGCGCGTCGCACCGGCCGTAAGCTTGGGGTACTGGCTGGATGACGGATTCTCCCAACGCACGGCAATGGTGCGCGAATTGCTGCGGAAGCGAAGGTAGAGACCCGCGCTGTTCAGGCCCAGGTTCCAGAGTTTTTCCGGAACCGTTCCGTGCATCGACTCGGGAAGACGGGTGTAGCGGCCCGATGTCTCGGGCAGCACCTGGCCGTGCACCGGAAATGCGGCGGCGTCCGTATAATGCAGTTCCCTGGGCGGGGCCGACAGGCCACGGACTGGGCTCAGCGCAAAAACAAGACTCAGAGCAAAAAGCAGGAATAAACTCTTTTTCATATAGTTTCAGTGTCTTATCTTAATTAATTCTGTATGTCTCGCAGCACGCGAAGCAGGTTACCCGAGGCAATCTTTTCAAGGACATCTTCGCCGTAGCCACGTTTTCGGAGCGCATCGAGGACGAGCCCCAGGCGGGAGATGTCGTCGAGCCCCGCGGCGGCCACCTCAATGCCGTCGAAGTCGGTGCCGATCCCCACATGTTCAATCCCCGCTACCCGTACGGCATGATCAATGTGCACGGCCACATCCGCCACGCCGGGGCGCGGAAGCGCCAGCAGCTTGCGCTGCACCGCCTCCCAGGCGGTCCGGCGTGCCGGATCTTCCGGATGCGCAATGAAGGCGTCTTCCGCCTCCAGTTCCGCCCCAAGGCCGGACGACTGCAGAACCTCCTGATACGCCCCCGACAAAAACGCCGGATAAATGCTGATGCCCACGAAACCGCCCCTGTCTGCGATGGCCTTCAACTGCGCGTCGCCCAGATTGCGCGGATGCTGGTACAGGGCGGCGCAGCAGCCGTGGGTAAACGCCACCGGACGCGTACTGCAGGAAAGTACATCGTCGATGGTCTTCGCCGAAGCGTGCGCCAGATCTATGAGCATGCCGCAGGCATTCATCTCCGCCACGGCTTCCCGCCCCAGCGGACTCAAGCCACCCCAGCGTCCCTTCCCGGTACAGGAATCTGCGAGGGCGTTGTCGGCACTGTGCACCAGGGTCACATAGCGCACTCCGGCCTCGTAAAAGCGTCTGAGCTGTCCGGCAAAATCGCCTCCCGCCGTAAGCGGATGGCCATTCTCAATCCCCAGGAACAGCGACACCAGACCCCGGCGCCGGTTTTCCCGCAGGCTTTCTTCGTCCGTAGCGGGCGCCGCCTGGGCGGCATGGGCGGCAAACTGCTCCTGCAGGCTGCCCAGCAAACGCTCCAAATAGGCCAGCCCTTCTTCCGCAGAAAGACGCGCCGGCACATACAGGGCAAAGAAAGAAGCCTCAACCCCGCCCCGGCGCATCTTGGGAAAGTCCACCTGGGCAAAGGCATTGTCGCGGCCGAAATCCCGCAGGCGCAGCATCTGGGAGGGCGCGTCGCAATGGGCGTCGAACAACATCATATCAGGCTCCCCCATTCGTCTGTGCGGGCATCAAGCTCGCGTTTGTATTCAAGATAAGCCCGGGTAAGCTCCAGCACATCATCGTTCTCGCCGGGGGCCGAAAGCTTCGCCTCAATCTCTTTCTGCTGCGCTTCCAGCCGGGCAATCTCGGTCTCGAGCCAGGAGATCCGGTTTTTCTTTTTCCGGTCTTCACGGCCCTGGGCGCGGTTCTGCCGGAACTCCTCCCGACGCTGCGTCTTGGCCTCATCGGCTGCCGCAGCGGGCGCGGCAGACGAGCGTTCCAGTTCCTGGAGCGATTCGAGTTTTCGCCGTTCCAGGAAGACCTGCACGCCGCCCAGATGCTCCCGCACCCGGCCACCGCGGAATTCATAGATCTTGTCTACCAGGCCGTCCAGGAAGTCACGGTCGTGCGAAACCACCACCAGGGTGCCGTCGTAGGCCTGCAGGGCCTGCTTGAGGATGTCCTTGGACTTGATGTCCATGTGGTTCGTAGGTTCGTCGAGGAGCAGCAGGTTGTGACTCTGGAGCATGAGTTTGGCCATGCCCAGGCGGGCGCGCTCCCCGCCGCTGAGTACCGACACCCGTTTATCGATGTCCTCGCCCCGGAAAAGGAACTGCGCAAGTATGTCGCGCAGTTTGCTGCGGATATCACCCACCGCAATCCGGTCGAGGGTGCTGAACACGGTTTCGCGCGGATCGAGCACGTCTTCCTGATTCTGGGCGAAATAGCCCATCTGCACATTGTGTCCGCGGAAGACCTCGCCGTCCAGTGGGGCGAGTTCCCCCGTCATGATGCGCATGAGCGTGGTCTTTCCCTCGCCATTGCGTCCCACCAGGGCCACTTTCTCGCCCCGGCGCAGTTCCACGGCCGCGTCGGAGAACACCACTTTGGGCCCGTTCGCGCCCGGATAACCGGCCTTCAGGCCCTCGGCCTTGAATACTACGTCGCCGGAACGCGGCGCCGGCGGAAACTTGACCGTGAGGGTGGCGTTGTCGGTTTCGTCAATCTGCACGCGCTCCAGTTTTTCGAGCGCCTTGATGCGCGACTGTACCTGATTCGACTTGGTGGGCTTGTAGCGGAAGGCGCGGATAAAGTCTTCCGTCTTCTCGATCATGCGCTGCTGATTCTCGAAGGCCGCCGTCTGTTGCTCAAGGCGTTCCGCACGGAGCGCAAGATATTGGGTATAAGGAACTTTATAATCATGGATGCGCCCCAGTACCAGTTCCACGGTGCGCGTGGTCACCGTGTCGAGGAACTTACGGTCGTGCGAGACCAGCAGCAGGGCGCTCCCGCAGTTCTTCAGATAACCCTCCAGCCATTCGATGGATTCGATGTCAAGGTGGTTGGTGGGTTCGTCGAGCAGCAGCAGGTCGGGCTGGCGCAGCAGGATCTTCGCGAGTTCTATGCGCATGTTCCAGCCCTGGCTGAAGGTCTCGGTGCGGCGGTCCAGTTCGTCGGGCAGGAATCCCAGGCCCTTGAGGGTCCTTTCAGCCTGCACGCGCGGCGGTTCGGAATGGAAGGCGGAGAGGCGGTCGCTGAGTTCGCCCATCTCCTCGATGAGCCGCAGGTAGCCGGGCGATTCGTAGTCGGTCCGCGTCTCCATCTCCCGGGTCACGCGGGCGAGTTCCCGCTCCACGGCGTTCACCTCGTCGAAGGCGGTGAGCGTCTCTTCCAGCACGGTGCGGCCCCGGTGATGCTCCATGATCTGACGCAGATAGCCCACACGCACGCCCTCCGGCTTATCGATACTGCCCGAAGTTGGCGACTGGAGGCCGCAGATAATCTTCATAAGGGTAGACTTGCCCGCACCGTTCTTCCCCACCAAGGCGATCTTCTCGTTTTCGCTGATGTGGAAACTGATGTGATCCAGCAGCGTGAAGCCGCCGAAACGTACGGTCAGGTCCCCGATGGAAATCATGTCTCGTTCTTATCGCTAAGGTGTGCGGCGAGCATGGCCGCGAATTTTTCGGGGCAGCGCAGCACGCGGCCCGTATCGGCATCCATAAAGCCCAGCACCACGGAGCCCTCACAACAGAGGACACCGTCCTGGTTGAATACCTGTTGCTCCACCTCCAGCTTGGCCAGCGGCATTTTGCGGATGGCTGCCGTGACGCGGGCGGTATCACCCATACGCAGGGAACGATGGTAACGGAGTTGGACGCTCACAATGGGGAAAACCAGTTTGTCGTCGGCACAGGCCTGGACGCTGTAGCCATAGGCCTCCATCATGGCGCTGCGCGCACATTCGAAGAAGCGGATGTAATTGCTGTGATGCACAATCCCCATGGGGTCGCACTCATAGTAACGGACAGGCAGGACGGTTTCGTAGTACACCATAATGATCCTAATTAAGGGCGGAAAGGGCTGTTTCGAGCGCCGCGATGCGGCTCAGGGCATCGGCCTCTTTCTTGCGTTCAGCGGCCACCACAGCTTCGGGCGCATGGGCCACGAAGGCCTGGTTGGCCAGTTTGGCGCGGGCCGTAGCGAGGAACTTCTGCTGGTAGGCAAGGTCGGCCTGCAGTTTGGCCCGCTCCTCATCCACATTCACAAAGCCCTCCATGGGCACGCTGCATTTGACGGTCCCCACCAGGAAGGAGGCGGATACGCCGCTGGCCGGACCGGATTGGACGTCCACCTGGGCCGCCTTCTCCAGCACGGGCAGAAGTTCGTCCGGCAGCGCACCTTCAATATGGAGGGAAAGCTGCTGTTTGGGCGCAATCCCCTTCTGAGCCCGCACGCCGCGCACGCCAGCCACGATCTCACGCACCAGGTCGAAGGCATCGAGGAACGCCGCGTCGTAGGGGCCTGCCTTGGGCGTGCGCTGGAACATGATGGTCTCGCCTTCGCGGCGCGGCGCCATGCCCTGCCACAGTTCCTCCGTAATGAAAGGCATCACGGGATGGATCAGCTTGAGCAGTTTCTCGAAGAAAAGCACGGTGGCCTCATAGGTATGGCCGTCCACGGCCCGTCCGAAGGCGGGTTTCACCAGTTCCAGATAGACGCTGCAGAAGTCGTCCCAGAAGAGCTTGTAGATGGTCATCAGCGCATCCGAGATGCGGAATTTGGCATAGCAGTCCTCAACGGTCTCGATGCTGCGCGAAAGCAGGTTGTCGAACCATTTCACGGCCACGCGGGCAGCTTCGCCCTGGGCCGCGCCCTCGTCCACGCTCCAGCCGTCGATAAGTCGCCAGGAGTTCCAGATCTTGCCGCAGAAGTTGCGGCCCTGCTCCACCTGGCTCTCGTCGTAAAAGATGTCGTTGCCCGCTGAGGAGCAGAGCAGCATCCCAATCCGCACCGCATCGGCCCCGTACTGGGCGATGAGGTCGAGCGGGTCGGGCGAATTGCCCAGGGTCTTGCTCATCTTGCGGCCCAGCTTATCGCGCACGATACCCGTCAGATACACGTTGCGGAAGGGCACGTCGTCCATGAAGGTCTCGCCGGCCATGATCATGCGGGCTACCCAGAAGAAAAGGATGTCCGGGCCGGTCACCAGGTCGTTGGTGGGATAGTAATAGGAAAGGTCGCGGTTGGGCGCGTGCTCCGGATGACCGGGCCGCTGGGGGTCGAAGACCGAAATGGGCCAGAGCCAGCTGGAGAACCAGGTATCGAGCACATCAGGATCCTGACGGAGGTCGGCCGCCGTGAGTGAAGGATCCTTCGCCTGGGCCGCCCGGAGGGCCTCCTCAGCCGTTTCTTCCACCACGATGCTGCCGTCGGGCAGATACCAGGCGGGAATCTGCTGTCCCCACCAGAGCTGACGGGAGATGCACCAGTCGCGCACGTTCTCCATCCAGTGCCGGTAGGTGTTGCGGTATTTGTCGGGGATGAGTTTCACCCGGCCCGATTCCACCGCCTCAAGGGCCTGGGCGGCCATCTCTCCCATCTTCAGGAACCATTGGGCGCTGAGTTTGGGTTCAATCACGGCGTCGGTGCGTTCCGAGTAGCCCACGGGCGAGGTATATTCCTCCACCTTCACCAGGTTGCCGGCCTCTTCGAGCATCTTTTCAATCTTCTTGCGCGCCACGAAACGGTCCTCGCCCACCAGGATCTGCGCCTTTTCGTTCAGGCGGCCGTCGTCGTCGATGATGTCGATCACGGGCAGGTTGTGCCGCAGGCCGATCTCATAGTCGTGGGCGTCGTGGGCGGGCGTCACCTTGAGGCAGCCCGTACCGAAATCCATCTCCACGTAATCGTCCTCGATCACGGGAATCTCCCGGCCGATGAGCGGGATGAGAACCTTCTTGCCGCGCAGCCAGTGGTGGCGTTCGTCGGCAGGGTTCACGCAGATAGCCGAGTCGGCCATGATGGTCTCCGGACGCGTGGTGGCAATCACCAGGAATTTGTCGGTGGGATGCCCCGCCCCGTCGGAAACATAGTATTTCAGATGATAGAAATGGCTCTTGGTGTCTTTGTGGATGACTTCCTCGTCGCTCACCGCCGTCTTGCCCACGGGGTCCCAGTTGACCATCCGCACGCCCCGGTAGATCCAGCCCTTCTTGTAGAAATGCACGAAGGTGTTGATCACCGCGCGGCTCAGGTCGGGGTCCATCGTGAAGCGGGTGCGGTCCCAGTCGCAGGAAGCGCCGAGTTTCCGGAGCTGCTGCAGGATAATCCCGCCGTGCTCCTCCTTCCACTCCCAGGCATAGCGGAGGAATTCCTCACGGGAGATGTCCTCCTTGGAGATGCCGCGCTCCTTCAGGCGCGCGACCACCTTGCTTTCGGTGGCGATGGAGGCGTGGTCGGTGCCGGGGACCCAGCAGGCGTTCTTCCCGTCCATCCGCGCCTTGCGCACCAGCACGTCGTTGAGCGTGTTGTTGAGCACGTGACCCATGTGCAGGATACCCGTCACATTGGGCGGCGGGATGACCACCGTATACGGTTGACGGTTATCGGGTTCCGAATGGAAGCAACGGTTCTTGACCCAATAGGCATACCACTTGTCTTCCACTTCCACAGGATTGTACTTGGCTTTCGTCTCCATCTTTCTTTTCTTTAATCCTACAAATATAATAAATAATGTCGTTATATTTGACGGCGCCACGCTTCCGTCTTCCCGGCATTTTGCCCGGCGAAGGAAGAGCGGGTCCAGACAAACGGAAAGCAAGATGCAGATGATTCGAAAAGCGGAACCACGGGACCTTCCGGCCATAAACCGGCTGCTGGAACAGGTGCTCGCCATCCACCACAACGGACGCCCCGACCTGTTCCGGGCAGAGGGCAAGAAATACAGCGACGAGGAACTGCTCTCCCTCTTTGCCAATCCGGAAACCCCCGTTTTCGTCTATGAAGAGGATGCAACGGTCCTGGGTTATGCCTTCTGCGCGGCCCGAAGCCAAAACAGCGGCAGCCTGAAGCCGCTCCGCACCCTCTATCTGGACGATCTCTGCGTAGATGCCGCAGCCCGTGGCCGGGGCATAGGCAAAGCCTTGTTCAGGTACGTCCAAAGCTATGCCAGCCAAAACGGCTTCTACAACATCACCCTGCACGTCTGGGACTGCAATCCAGTAGCCAGGGCCTTCTATGAATCCCTTGGACTCCAGCCCCAGTATACTTCGATGGAGCTGGTGTTGCCCGGTCCCGAGCGCCCCGTCCGATAGATCCCCGGGCAGCCCATCCGCAGCAGCACCCGTAGACAGACAGGCACACAGCGTGCGCCCGGCTGGTCCGAAAGACCCGTGGAGGCTAAAGCACTGAACATCAAGATAATGAAGAACTATAGGGCACCCCTTTTGAGGGGGTCCGATAGTAGGGTTATTCATTGAATCATAAGGATTTAGCCTCCACGGGATCTCGATGCTTTGCCCGCGGCGGAGGGCCTTCCGACCGGGGCGACCTCATCCGCAGCAGACAAGTTCACGCCGGAGGCGGGGACGCAGGATGCGAGAATGGAAGGAGCCTCGGCGGAAGGCTCTCCGCCACCGCGAAATGGAGCGCGCACAGGCAGAAGGTCGGGCGCCGACAGGGACGCAGGATGCGAGAATGGAGTCCGCCCGGGCAGAAGACCGGGCGCCAACAGGGACGCAAGAAACGGAATTGGGAGGCGGGCACAGAGGCCGACGCAAAGCCTCAGCCCCACCACTCTTTCACTTCGATAGAATCTTCGCCGCAATGGCAGAACGCCCCGATGAACGCCGTGGCGAGACGCCCGTCCGTGAAGAGCGTGATGTTGGCGTCTATGGCCGCCCGGCGGATCTTATAACCATTGTCCAACTCCTTGTCCGTGCGGTTTTTGGGGATGTTGATCACCATCTCCACCTTATGTTCCGCGATGAGGTCGAGAACCTGCGGGAAGGTGGCGCTGAGCACGCGGTTTCCGCGGTCGGAAGGCCAGAGGGCCCGAGTGGTGCGGATTCCGTTCTCATAGAGATAGCGCCAAGTTCCTTCGGTGGTGTAGAGTTCGTAGCCCCGCTCTGCGAGCAGGCGGCAGGCCGGCAGCAGGTCGGCTTTCTGGAGCGGATCGCCCGAGGAAATGAGGATGCTGCGCGCCGGAATGCGCTGCCCCACCGACAGCAGGGCCCCCAGCAGGGCTTCCTCGAAACTGTGGCCCAGACAGGCCGCCTCCCCCGTGGACGCCATATCCACCCCGAGCCTCGGATCTGCCTCCTGAAGGCGTGCAAATGAGAACTGGGACGCTTTCACGGCCACATACGGGAGCGCGAAAGCGTCGGTCTCGCAGGGCTCGGGATGCTGTCCCAGCATGATGCGGGTAGCCAGGCCGATGAGGTCGCGCCGCATCACCTTGGAAACGAAGGGGAAGGAACGCGAGGCGCGCAGGTTGCACTCGATCACGCGCACCTGTCCCTCCCGGGCCAGGAACTGGATGTTGAAGGGACCGGAAATATGCAGCGCGGCGGCAATCTTTTCGGCATCGGCACGCACGGCGCGCAGAGTCCCGGCATAGAGCTTCTGGGGCGGGAAAACCAGGGTGGCGTCGCCCGAATGCACGCCGGCGTACTCCACGTGTTCCGACACGGCGCTGCAGAGGATGCGCCCGCCGTCGGCCACGGCGTCGAACTCGATCTCACGGCAACGCGAGAGGAATTCGCTCACCACCACGGGATGCTCGGGCGAGACGTCCGCAGCAAGCGCCAGGTATTTTTCCAGTTCTTCCCGGTCGTAGCACACGTTCATGGCGGCGCCGGACAGTACATAGGAAGGACGTACGAGCACCGGGAAACCCACTTCCGCAATGAAGCGGTCGAGGTCTTCCCGGCCGCTGAGTTCGGCCCAGCGCGGCTGCGCAACGCCCAGCGCATCCACCACGGACGAGAAGCGGTGCCGGTCTTCGGCCCGGTCGATATCCTGCGCCGAGGTGCCCAGGATGGGCACGCCGGCCTGTTCCAGGGGCAGGGCGAGGTTATTGGGAATCTGTCCGCCCACCGACACCACAACGCCGGAAGGCTGTTCCAAATCTATGATATCGAGCACCCGCTCCAGGCTCAGTTCGTCGAAATAGAGTCGGTCGCACTCGTCGTAGTCGGTCGAGACGGTCTCGGGATTGAAGTTCACCATCACGGCCGTACGGCCCTGCCGGCGGAGTTCCCGAAGGCACGCGACCGAGCAGGAGTCGAACTCCACGCTGCTCCCGATCCGGTACGCTCCGGACCCCAGCACCACCACGCTCCCGCTTTCCGCCGGAAGGTCGCTCTGCGTGCCGCCATAGGTCAGATAAAGGTAGTTCGTCTGCGCGGGGAATTCGGCCGCGAGCGTATCGATCTGCTTCACGACCGGCCGCACACCCCTTTCAAGACGCCATGCGCGCACCTGCGCCTCGTCTGTGCCGAACACCCGTGCAAACTGCAGGTCGGAGAAGCCTGTGCGCTTGCATTCGCGCAGCAGGGCGCTGTCTACCGCATCGAGCCCGGAGCAGGCCTCCAGGGAGCGGTAATTTCGTTCGATATCGGCCAGGCGATCTAGGAACCAGCGGTCGATGCGGGTGAGCGCATGGATGCGGGCCGCATCATAGCCCGACTCGAACGCCGCCGCTATGGCGAAAATGCGCGTGTCGGTGGGATGGGAGAGCGCGTCGTCGAGGTCGTCCACCTTATAAGGCTTGTTGCACACGAAACCCACGGCTCCCTGGCCGATCATCCGCAGGCCCTTCTGCAGGGCCTCCTCGAAACAGCGGCCGATGGCCATAACCTCGCCCACCGACTTCATGCTGGAGCCGATCCGCCGGGAAACGCCGTGGAACTTGCCCAGGTCCCAGCGCGGAATCTTCACCACCACATAATCGAGCGCAGGCTCGAAAAAAGCCGGTGTGGAACGGGTTACGCTGTTCTGAATCTCAAACAAGCCGTAGCCCAGGGCGAGTTTGGCCGCCACGTAGGCAAGCGGGTACCCCGTCGCCTTGGACGCCAGCGCCGAAGAGCGGCTCAGGCGGGCGTTCACCTCAATCACACGGTACTCCATGGAGTCGGGGTCGAAGGCATACTGCACGTTGCACTCCCCCACGATCCCCAGGTGCCGTACGATCTTCAGGGCCGTCGCCCGCAGGAAATGATAGTCTCGGTTGCTCAGGGTCTGCGAGGGTGCCACCACGATGCTTTCGCCCGTGTGGACGCCCAGGGGATCGAAATTCTCCATATTGCAGACCGCGATGCAATTGTCGTGGCAATCGCGCACCACCTCATATTCAATCTCCTTCCAGCCCTGAAGCGACTTCTCCACGAGAACCTGGTCCGAGAAGGAAAAGGCCTTTTCCAGACAGGCGCGCAGGGACGCGTCGTCGTTCACGAAGTCGGAACCCAGGCCGCCCAGGGCGTAGGCCGCCCGGACGATGAGGGGATAACCCAGTTCCGCGGCAGCATCCAGGGCCTCCTGGGGCGAAGAAGCCGGGCGCGAAGCAATGGTGCGGACCTCTATTTCACTGAGCCGCTGCACGAAACGCTCGCGGTCTTCCGTGTCTTCAATGGCCGATACCGGCGTGCCCAGAACCTGAACGCCACAACGCTCCAGCACGCCGCTACGCGCAAGGGCCACCCCGCAGTTCAGCGCCGTCTGACCGCCGAACGAGAGGAGGATCCCCTGGGGACGCTCCTGCTCGATCACGCGCGTCACGAATTCGGGCGTCACCGGCAGGAAATAGACGTGGTCGGCCACCCCTTCCGAAGTCTGGACCGTGGCGATGTTGGGGTTGACCAGAACGGTCTCTATCCCCTCTTCACGCAGGGCCTTGAGGGCCTGGGCGCCCGAGTAGTCAAACTCGCCCGCCTGGCCGATCTTGAGCGCTCCCGAACCCAGGAGCAGGACCTTGTTGATGGCTTTCTGCTTCATAGTTCGGAGAGGAATTCGTCAAACAGGAATTCGGTATCCACCGGACCGCTGGCGGCCTCGGGGTGGAACTGGACCGAACGGAACGGCAGGCGGGCATGGCGTATGCCCTCGTTGGAACCGTCGTTCATATTGGTGAACCAGGGCTCCCAGCCTTCCGGAAGCGAGGCGGCGTCTACAGCGAAGCCGTGGTTCTGCGAGGTCACGAAACAACGCGTGGAGCCCTCCAGACGCACCGGCTGGTTGTGTCCGCGGTGCCCGAAAAGCAGTTTGTAGGTCTTTGCCCCGGCGGCCCGGGCCAGGAGCTGATGCCCCATGCAGATGCCCAGGATGGGACGTTCTTCGCGCAGGGCCGTACGGATGTGCTGCACGGCCGTTTCCGCGTGTTCCGGGTTGCCCGGTCCGTTCGAAAGGAGCAGGCCATCGTAGTCGAGGCCCGTAAAATCGTAGTCCCAGGGCACGCGCAGCACATCGGCGCCACGCCGCAGCAGACAGCGGATAATACCGTGCTTCACCCCGAAGTCGACCAGCACCACCCGTTTCCCAGGACCCGGATAGTGGATGGGCGCGCTGCAGCTCACCCGGGCGATGAGATTCTCTTCGGAAGGATCGGGCACGGGGAAAGACTTCTCCACCCCGTCGGGCACGATCATTCCGGTCATGGCCCCCTGGTCGCGCAGGACCTGCGTGAGCGCACGGGTGTCCACCCCGGAAATGCCAGGCACACGATGTTCGCGCAGCCATTCGTCGAGGCTGCGGGCCGCATTCCAATGGCTGTAGGAGGGAGAACAGTCGCTCACCACGAGACCGCGCGGCCAGATGTGCTCCGATTCGAAATCGACCGAAAGGCCGTCGGCGCCCATGCGGTCGGCCGGCACGCCGTAGTTGCCCACCAGCGGATAGCAGACACAGAGGATCTGCCCGGCATAGGAAGGATCGGTGAGACTCTCGGGATAGCCCACCATGGCGGTGGAGAAGACAACCTCACCGTCGCAGGGACCGACATAACCGAAAGACCGGCCCCTGAACTCCATTCCGTTTGCCAGTCTCAAGGTGGCTCCTGCGGCGTCGTTCATTGGTCGTTATTGGTTTCTAAGCGTTTACGGGCGTAATCAAGGGTAAGGTGGAAGGTCTTCCTGCGCGCGGAAGGGGCCTCGAACATGGCGTCGGTCATAATGCGCTCACAGATCGAGCGAAGGCCGCGGGCGCCCAGTTTACCCGCCAGAGCGGTATCTACGATGAGGTCGTTCACCTCAGGATCGATCTGAAGACGGATGCCGTCCATCTCGAACATCTTCTCATACTGGCGCAGGATGGCGTTCTTCGGCTCCACGAGGATGCGCTTCAGGGCGTCCCGGTCGAGCGGATCGAGCCAGGTCACCACCGGCAGGCGCCCGATGATCTCGGGAATGAGGCCGTAGCGGCGCAGGTCCTGCGCTTCCACATACTGGATGAGGTTGTCGCGGTCCACTTTCTTTCGTCCCGACACGCCAAAGCCGATGACCTGGGTGTTGAGCCGCTGGGCGATGTGCCGCTCGATGCCCTCGAAGGCGCCGCCGCAGATGAAGAGGATGTTCTGTGTGTTTACGTGCACGAAATCCTGTTCCGGGTGCTTGCGGCCACCTTTTGGCGGAACATTTACTATATTACCTTCCAGCAGTTTAAGCATTGCCTGCTGAACCCCTTCTCCAGATACATCACGCGTAATGGAGGGGTTGTCGCTCTTGCGGGCGATCTTGTCGATCTCGTCTATGAACACGATGCCGCGTTCCGCCTTCTGCAGGTCGTAATCGGCCTCCTGAAGCAGGCGCGTGAGGATGCTCTCCACATCTTCGCCCACATAGCCGGCCTCGGTCAGGACCGTGGCGTCCACGATGGTAAAGGGCACGTCGAGCATCCGGGCGATGCTGCGCGCAATGAGGGTCTTTCCCGTTCCGGTAGGCCCCACGAGCAGGATGTTCGACTTCTCGAGTTCCACCCCGTCGTCGGAGCCGCCTGCCAGGTTGTGCTGCAGGCGTTTATAATGATTGTATACGGCCACGGAAAGCACCGTCTTGGCCCGGTCCTGACCAATCACGTACTGGTCGAGCCAGGCTTTGATCTCCTTGGGTTTCGGGGCATCGGAAAGGGCCGGAACCGACTGCTTGGCAGACCGTTCCGCCTGGCTGCGCACATATTCGTGCGCCGTCTGTACGCAGTCGCTGCAGATGCAGCCGTCGAGCCCCTGCAGCATCAGGGACACTTCCCCGGCGCTGCGCCCGCAGAGCAGGCATCTCTGCCCTTTATGCTGCTTTTTCTCCTCCATCAGCGCGCTTTCTTTTTCACCACCTGGTCGGCCACGCCGTAGGCCACCGCCTCTTCGGCGCTCATCCAGAAATCGCGGTCTCCGTCGGCGGCCACCTTCTCATAGGGCTGGCCGCTGTGTTCCGCAATGATGCGGAAGAGCTCGGTACGGGTCTTCTCAATCTCCTTGGCTGCGATGAGGATATCGCTCGCCTGCCCCTGCGCGCCCCCCAGCGGCTGATGAATCAGCACCCGGGCGTGCGGCAACACGGAACGCTTGCCTTTCGCACCCGCGCAGAGGAGCACCGCCCCCATGGATGCGGCCATACCGGTGCAGATGGTGGCTACGTCGGGCTCGATGATCTGCATGGTATCGTAGATGGCCAGCCCCGACGAAACCTGTCCGCCGGGCGTATTGAGGTAGAGGGAGATATCGGCCGAAGGGTCGGAAGACGCCAGGAACAGGAGTTGCGCCTGCACGATGTTGGACACGTCGTCATCAACGGGGACACCCAGGAATACGATACGGTCCATCAACAGGCGGCTGAACACGTCGATGGCGGTGGCATTGAGCCGCCGCTCCTCGATGACGGTCGGGTTGATGTAGGCGTCGAGGGCCTTTCCGTAACGGTGCAGGGTCATTTCGGAGACCCCGCAGCGGTCGGCGGCGAATTTTTCGAATCCGGAACGTGCCATAAGCTGCAATTATTTGAGTTCGCGATACTTCTCGGACGTGATCTTCTTGTCCTTGAGGGTGATTTCGCTGCGCAGGCGCTCCATGACCTTGCGGTCCTCCACCTGCTCGGCAAGGCGGTCCACCTGCTTGCTGTCGGCGAGCAGGTTCTTCACGGAGTCGGCCAGGATCTCTTCGGGCACGTTACCCATGCCGTACATCGCATACTGGTAGGTCACATAGGCCTTCGCAGCCTCCTCGATGTCTTTCTTGTCGATCTCGAAGCCATAGGTCTTCATGAAAGCGCCCCGCACCAGTTGCCAGCGGAAATCGGCGAGGAAGCCGTCGAAGTCCTTCTCGATGTCTTCCTTGCTCACCTTGCCGCCATTGGCCACGAACAGCCAGCGCTTGAGGAAGTCTTCGGGCAGGTCCACACCGGCCTTCTCCACGAAATGATTGCGGATGTCGCGGGTCAGGCGCCAGTCGCTTTCCTGGGCATACTGGCCTTCCAGGCGCTCAGAAACCTCTTTTTCAAGATCTTCCTCGCTCTTCTCCTCCTTCCGCTCCTCGTAGAATTTCTTCAGGTTCTTCTTCATCTCCTCCTTCTCCTTGGCCGATACGCTGATCTTATAGGCGGTGACCACGTCGTCCTTGCCGGCCTTCACCTGCACGTCGGGATAGGTGGCCAGGTCGAAGACGAATTCGAAGTCGGCCCCGTCCTTCCACTCGACCTCCTTCTGGTGCTCGCTCGAAAGGGGCTCGCCCAGGAGGTTGAGTTTGTTGTCGCTGATGTATTTCTGCAATTCGGCCGAGATGACCTCGTTGACCGAATCGACCAGGATCTGCTCCCCGTAGACGCGGCGGATGAGCGACTCCGGAACGTTTCCGCGACGGAAACCCTTGAAGTCGGCGGTACGCCTGCGTTCAGCAATCTTCTTACGTTCAATCTCCGCATAATCGCCCGCTTCCACATGCAGGGTCAGCTCGCTCAGACGGGCGTCGATTTGTTTGTTCTCTACTTTCATAAATGCTATAAATAATTATTTGTTTTTCCTTTTAGGATAAGCGATTCGCTCGTGATACATCTGCCCAAGATAAGACTTGAGCACCTCTTTCACAATGCCGAGTTCCCGTACGGTGATACCGGCCTCGTCGAACTGGCCTTCCTGCATCTTCCCCGCCACGATCTGCTCCACGAAATCGGAGAAAGCCTCGCGGGAATAGTCCTTGAGCGTACGGGAAGCGGCCTCGATGCTGTCGCAGAGCATGAGGATGATCTGCTCCCGGCTCACGGGCAGCGGGCCCGGATAACGGAAGGAATCGCGCTCTGCGGGGTCACCGCCCTCGGTCAGGTACTTGTCGTAGAAATAGGACACCGTGGACGTTCCGTGGTGGGTGCGGATAAAATCGGACACCACCGAAGGCAGATAGTGCCGATGCGCCAGTTCCAGGCCATCCGAAACGTGCCGGACGATATCCTGTGCACTCTGCAGTGGGCTCAGTTCGGAATGGTAGCGCTGCTTCTCCCCCGTAAGCATCGATTCGTTTTCCACGAAACAGAGCGGATTCTGGATCTTGCCGATGTCGTGATAGAGGGCGCCGGCGCGGATCAGCTGCGTATCGGCTCCGATGGCACGAGCGGCGGCATCGGCCATATTCATGACCTGAAGCGAATGCTGGAAGGTGCCGGGGGCCGTTTTCTCCAGAATCTGCAGGAGTTTGCCCGAAGTGTCGCAGAGTTCCGACAGGCGGTAGACCGACACCAGGTTGAAGATGCGCTCGAACAGATAGGTTAGCGGATAGCCGGCAACGGAGAGCATGGAACCTGCCAGGAGGGCCGTGCCCACCCGCAGCAGGTTCCCGCTTGCGACCTCGGTGAGATGGAAGCCCAAATAGACCACAAACAACACCAGGAAGGTGATGAAGGCGTTCAGGACCTGCCTCCAGCCTTTAAAAAGGTACTTGAAGCAGAAAATGGACACCACGCCGCCCGTCAGGAACATCACGAAAAGGACTACGCCGCTGTCGGCATAGAAAAGGAGCGGCAGCAGGCAGATGCTGTAGACCGTGATGATGAGCCGGTTGTCGAAAAAAGCCTCCAGGAACAGGGCGCAGAGGGTAAAGGGGATCACATAGACCAACGTGCCGTGGATGCGGGGCATCAGCGTAGACAGCAGCAGGAAGATGCCCGTGATGAGAATCAGGTAGAGATAGCGCCCCTTATCCTCCAGGATCTCGGGATTGGAGAAGCGGATGGCGAAATAGAGCATGAGCACCAGCACGAGGGCGAGAATACCGTTTCCCAGCAGATAGCGCAGCACGGGACCGTTCGAGCCCAGGCTCTGCTCGTATTCCTTCTTGTAGGAATCGAGGACCTGTGCCAGTTCGGCCGTCACAAGCGCTCCCTTTTCCACGATGGTTTCACCAGTGCGTACATAACCTGAAGTGGGAGAGACGCTGCGCAGTTCCGTGGAATGCATGTACTGGGTCGCCTGCGCGTCGTAGAGCAGGTCGGGCACCAGCAGCGCATAGGCGCCGCTCGCACGCAGCAGGGAATCGGCGTTGCAGGCCGGGTTGGCCGCATGGAGGTCGGCCAGCAGCCGGGCGCGGGCTTCCGAAAGACGATACACCTCGGAGACCGGGTACTTGGCCGCACGTTTGTCACGCTGGATGTAGATCAGACCGGCCTGGGAAGCCGATGGCGACAAGGCACCGTCGTCGGCGACGCCCTGCAGCAGAAGCGTGCGCAGCGAGGAGGAGATGGTCGCACGCAAGGCCTCGAAGCCACCCATATCCAGCGATTCCAGACCGGAGAGGCAACGAACGGCCGTCTCTTCATCGAAACGGAAATAGGGTAGCACATGACCGGAAGCGGCGTTCCGTTCTTCGGAAAGCTGCGCCTCGCTCTTGTAGACGGGAAAATCGAAAGGCGCCACCAGCGTTTCGTACTTCCACGGCGCTCCTTTCCTGTATTCATAGCTAAACCTGCCTCCCCTGGGCATCGCCAGCAGGAGCACGGCGAACAGGGCGGCAAGCGGTACGAAATGCAGCAGGAACTTCGATTTCATAGCAGGCTACTTGAAAGGACTGTCTTTTTCGCGGGCAATGTAGGAATAGGTCAGGCGATCCGTGAATCGCGGGAAGAGCCTGTGCATGAGGATGGTGGCCTTTCCGAGCAGGGTCAGCGTCACCTGGGAGCGCCGGCGGACGAGGGCGCGCGCGAGGTGGCGGGCGCAGTCTTCCGCACTCATGAGACTCCCCTCGTCGAGCGGGGTCTCCCCCTGTGCGCTGCCGTCGGCCGTGAGGGCCGCGTTGCGCACGTTCGACGCGGTGTAACCGGGCGCGAACACGAGCACGTTGAGCCCGTCCTTGAGGTGCTCGATGCGCAGCGTGTCCAGGAAGCCCCGGATGGCATACTTGGAGGCGGAATAGCCCGTCCGGGCCGGCAGAGCTGAATAACCGGCGATGCTGATGACCCCGACAACGGCTCCCTTGCGCTCCAGAAGATACGGAAGGGCGTGCTTGGTGCACTGCACCGTACCCCAGAAATTCACGTCCATAAGGCGCCGGATCACGGAAAGGTCGAGATCGCGGAACATGGCCCGCATAGAGATGCCGGCATTGTTCACCAGGATGTCTATGCCGCCGAATCGGGTCACAGCGGCATCGATGAGCGCCTTGCAGTCTTCGTCACGGGTCACGTCGGTCTGCACGCAAAGTACGCGTTCTTCCGGAGCGACGGAGGGCGCGAGCGCATTCAGGACGTCGAGCCGGCGGGCGGCCATCACCACCCGGGCGCCGAGCGAGCCGAAAAGACGCGCCGAAGCCAGTCCGATCCCCGAACTGGCTCCCGTCACGATGACGACTTTGTCGCGAAAAAAGGCTTCCGGACTCATTGGATGGTCATTTCGGCAATGTCATCGCCGTCGTACAGGCCGGCGTCGAGCTTGGCCTTGATCTCCTTGAACGCATTGAGGGTATAGGCCACGTCTTCCAGGGTATGGGCGGCCGTAGATACGATCCTGAAGATGATCATCCCCTTGGGAATCACGGGATAGATGACCATGGAACAGAAGATCCTGTAGTTTTCGCGCAGGTCCTTGGCCATCTTGGTGGCCTGGGCCACGCCGCCGAAAATGTGCACCGGAGTCACGCAGGCCTCGGCCTCGCCGATGTCGAAGCCCTCCTTCCTGAAGCCTTCCTGGATAGCATGGGTAATGGTCCAGCACTTCTTGCGAAGTTCATCGCCCTCAGGCGAATCGATGATTTCCATACGCTTGAGGTTGCCCACCACCAGCGGCATGGGCAGCGATTTGGCGTACATCTGCGAGCGCATGTTGGCACGCAGGTAATTGATGATATAGTGCGGGCCGGCCACGAAACCGCCGATGGAGGCCATGCTCTTGGCGAACGCGCCGATGTAGAGGTCGATCTCGTCCATCACCCCGAAATGCTCGGAAGTGCCGCGTCCGTGCGGACCCAGCAGGCCGAAACCGTGGGCGTCGTCGATGAGGATGCGGAACTTGTACTTCTTCTTGAGGGCTGCGATCTCGTCGAGTTTACCCAGGGCCCCGGTCATGCCATAGACCCCCTCGGTGATGAGCAGCACGCCACCGCCGTTCTCGTCAGCCTCGGCACAGGCACGAGCGAGCACCTTTTCACAGTCGGCGATGTTGTTGTGGCGGTATTTGTACTTGCTGCCGATGTGCAGGCGGATGCCGTCGAGCAGGCAGGCGTGGCATTCGGCGTCGTAGACGATCACGTCGTGACGGGCGGTGAGCGCATCGATGGTGGACACGATGCCCTGGTAGCCGAAGTTGTAAAGGAAGGCGTCTTCCTTCTTCTCAAAGTCGGCGAACACGCGCTCGAGTTTCTCGTGCAGCCGGGTGTGGCCCGACATCATGCGGGCGCCCATGGGATAGGCAAGCCCCCAGTCAGCGGCGCCCTGGGCGTCGGCCTTACGCACCTCGGGGTGGTTGGCCAGGCCCAGATAGTTGTTCAGGCTCCAGTTGAGCACGGGCACACCGTTGAAGGTCATGTGCGGACCCAGTTCCCCTTCCAGACGGGGATACATGTAATAACCGAAACCCTGTTCGAAATACTGGCCGATGGGGCCGCCGCTGTCGCGGGCGATTCTGTCGAAAATGTCAAGCATAACTGTGTGTATCAGGCATCAATGTTGGCGTAGTGTGCATTCTCTTCAATGAACTGGCGGCGTGGCGGGACGTCGTCGCCCATGAGCATGGAGAAGGTCCGCTCGGCCTGGGCCGCGTTCTCGATGGTAATCTGGCGCAGGCGCCGCTTGGAGGGATCCATGGTGGTATCCCACAGCTGCTCCTCGCTCATTTCACCCAGACCCTTGTAGCGCTGGATGGTGTAGCCCTTGTCGTTCCCCTTGCCCAGCTTGAAGGCGGCTTCCTCGCGTTGTTCCTCGGTCCAGCAGTAGATTTCCTCCTTGCCCTTGGAGACCTTGTAGAGAGGCGGCGTGGCCAGATAGACGTAGCCGTTCTTGATGAGGTCGAACATATAGCGGAAGAAGAAGGTGAGGATGAGGCAGGCGATGTGGCTGCCGTCCACGTCGGCATCGGTCATGATCACCACCTTGTGGTAGCGCAGACGGCTCAGGTCCATGTGCTTCTCGCCCGTCTCGTCTTCGGTGGCCACACGCACGCCCAGGGCGGTGTAGATGTTCTGGATCTCCTGGCTCTCGAAGGCGCGGGCCTCGGCGGCCTTTTCCACATTGAGGATCTTACCGCGCAGCGGGAGG
>JAEEGL017315137.1_pt1 | contig 64977 bp, 54 predicted proteins | sample 9134231 | NCBI WGS metagenome assembly JAEEGL01 (sample SAMN16246548, study PRJNA631951) | gut metagenome | biome: gut microbiome; feature: rumen; material: fiber-attached | host: Bos | place: Iran: Karaj | collected 2018-10
AGTCGGAACCGCCCTTGCCGCCGCCCATCGGGAGGGAGGTCAGGGAGTTCTTGAAGATCTGCTCGAAGCCGAGGAACTTGATGATGCCGATGTAAACATTGCTCTGGAAACGGAGGCCGCCCTTGTACGGACCGATTGCAGAGTTAAACTGCACGCGGTAGCCGCGGTTGACCTGCACCTTGCCGTTGTCATCGACCCACGGCACACGGAAGATGATCTGACGCTCCGGCTCGACCAGGCGCTCAATGACGCCCGCCTCAACGAGGTCAGGTCTCTGCTCGATGACCGGCTCGATGGTGGAGAGCACCTCTGCGACGGTCTGGAGGAATTCCGGCTCGTTCGGGTTGCGCTTGACAACCTGCTCATAGACGGACTTCAGATACGCATTCTTCAATTCCATAACACAATACTCCTTACAAAATAGAATAGGACATAAATCGCCCACAATTATTTTACAACATTGTCAGAGTTTTGTCAATCTATATTTTGCCATATATTTCAGGTTTTTTGCACGAAATTTCTGACCTCGTATTTCCTAGAAAAACGGTATGTCAAATTGTCCGTGCCAGAAATACAGTTGTGCGCTCATATCGGAATCCGGTAAAAAGCCTCAGTGTGAACGAAACTCAGAAGGATTCTTCCCGGTTGTGCTGCGGAAGAGCTTTGTGAAGTAATCCACGGAAGAAAAGCCGACCAGACGGCTCACATCCTGCACGCGATAGTGACCGGAAAGCAGCAGCAGCTTCGCGTATTCCATCAGGAAGCCGCGATAAAATTTGCTGAAGCTCACACCGAGGCGCGTCTTGAACCAGCGCGCAAAATAATCGCGGTTCAGCTCGAAATAGTCAGCAGCAAGCTCTGTGGTCGCGGCAACACCCTGCACCTCGAGCAGAAAGGAACGGAGCTTTTTCAGAAGCTGCGCAGTATCTTTATTATTCGGGAGCGGAGCAACAGAGCGCTCCAGTGCGATCATATATTCCACGCGGGCAACATGCTTTCCGAGGATCTCCGCCGCGCGCATCAGCGCTTCACGGATATCCGTCTCCTTTACGGGCTCTGTCAGGTAATCGAGCGCGCCGAGCAGAAAGCACTCCCGCATCTGCACGGAATCGTCATTCTGTGCAACCACCAGCGTCGGGATCGTGCGGCGCCGGCGTGCCAGACGGCGCAGAAGTTCAGCTGCGGGAAGATCAGGCTGGCGGTTCATGCAGACCAGCAGATCGCACTGCTGTTTGACGGCAGAATCCACAGCCTCCCGGATGCCGCGAAGCTGCCCTGCGATCCCGAAGCCGCACTTATTCCATACCGGCATAGCGGCAAAGGCGCTGTGGTCGCCGCCCGAGGTATCTACAATCTGAATGCGGTATAACATACAGTTCCTCCGTGCTGTCAAGAATTACAGAGTTATTATACATCATTTTTCCGACAAATGCAAGTGTTTTTCCGATCAGCACCCGAACTGTCATATGATGCACTGCAACTGTCAGATGATATTCTCCATATCGCAGAAATCGGCTTTTTCGGATGTAGAAAAGCAAGTTCAGACATTGCAGAGCAAGAATGTTCCATTTCTATTGACAAAGCGAATGGAGAAATCCAAAATATACTGCAATCCTTATCCATTGCGCCGAAATCCGCAAAAACGATTGACTTTTTTCGCGTAATCATGTATACTGTATATAGTTCCAATGACATATTTTATTCATATTCTGCAAACATAAAGGAGCGAAAGTCATGCGTTTTGCCGTTGCCCAGTCCGGCGGTCCTACCTGTGCGATCAATGCTTCCCTCGTCGGTGTCTATGAAGCCGCCTGCGAGCTCAGAAGCCATACGCATACGGAGATTCTCGGCGTACTGCACGGCATACAGGGATTGCTTGACGAGCAGTTCATAGACCTTGACAAGTCACTCTCAGATGCAGATAACCGTGCGCTTCTCTGCCGCACCCCGGCAACTGCGCTCGGCTCCTGCCGGTTCCGTCTCCCGGATCCGCAGCAGGATGATTCAATCTACAAAAAAGTCCGTGCGATTCTTGAAAAGCATGGGATCGACGCATTCCTTTATATCGGCGGCAACGATTCCATGGATACCGTCGCAAAGCTCAGCGGCTGGCTCGCAGAGCAGAACAGCCCGATCAGAGTGATCGGTGTGCCGAAGACAATCGACAACGACCTCACCGGCACAGATCATACACCGGGCTTCGGCTCCGCTGTCAAGTATCTGACGATGACGCTTTCCGAGATTATCCGCGACAGCGCTGTCTACTGTGTCCCCTCCGTGCTGATCTGTGAGATCATGGGGCGAGACGCAGGTTGGCTCACCGCTTCTTCCTGCCTTCTCCGCGCAAACGGCGAGACTGCTCCGCAGCTTATCTACCTGCCGGAGGGTGAATTCACCGTCGAAGGCTTCCTCAATGATGTGCGCGAGGCTATGAAAACGCATAAAAGTGTGATCTGCGCAGTTTCTGAGGGTGTGACGCCCCCGGACGCAGACCTCTTCCGATCCGGCGTCAGCGATGCCTACGGGCACGCCTATCTCTCCGGTATCGGCAAATATCTCGAAAATCAGGTGCGCAGTGAAATCGGCTGCAAGGTTCGCTCGGTTGAGCTGAATGTCATGCAGCGCTGCTCCTCTCACCTCGCCTCCGCGACGGATCTCACCGAAGCAGCGGCGTGCGGCAGACATGCAGTTACCCTCGCGGCGCAGGGTCTCACCGGCAGAATGGTGACCATGCAGCGCGATGACAATTCCGCGGAATACCGCATCACCTTTTCCGATATGGCAGCAAAAGACGCTGCAAACTACATCCGCACCTTCCCGAAGGCGTGGATCACTCCCGCAGGCAACCAGATCTCCGATGAAGCGATCAGCTATTTCCTGCCGCTCATTCAGGGTGAAGTGCTGCCTGTAATGGAGAACGGAATGCCAAAGCATTTCCGTTTCTGAACCTGCTTACCACTTATTTTCATATGGTAACCTCTTTCCTTTCTGTGCCGGATAGCTCTGCTGTCCGGCGATTTTCTTTTTATACGGATATTGCGTTCCGCACACGGCTGTGCTATAATAAAAAGAAAACCGCCCTGAAACAGGACGGCTCGAATAGAGAGGGTTTATGAATTCAATTGGAGAGGGTTTGAATTCATGTTCATTCGTATTGTAACACAAATTGGAATAAATTGCAATAGAATCCAAAGTTTTTCTACATATATTCCATAACATGTTTTCTTGATTTGTATAGTTTTCACAATGTTTTGGAAATCATAAGGAAATTCACCCGCTGAAACGTATACCCTAATGAAAGCAGCTTTCATCCCGGGATCATAAGGAGTACCACATGGAACAGGACGCATGCAGCTACCGGCGCTATCTCAACGGCGACAAGGCGGCATTCTCAGAAATACTTTCGGAATACCGCGATCCGGTCACATTCTTTATTCAGCGATATGTGCATGACATCTGTGCTGCGGAGGATATTGCAGCCGATGTCTTCATGGATCTGATCGTTCACCCGCACCGCTATAATTTCAAATCCTCCCTGCGCACCTATCTGTTTATGGTTGCGCGGAGCAGAGCCCTTGACTGGCTCCGGCATAAGAAACGGCATCAGACTGTGCCGATCGACGAAGCAGAGCTGCTCCGTGATGAGACAGATCTCGAGGAGCATGTTCTGCGCAAGGAGGAACACCGGCGCCTGCACGCGGCCATTGACAGGCTGCCCGAGGATCAGCAGATCGCTGTGCACCTTGTCTACTTCGAGGAGCGTTCCTATGCGGATACTGCACGCATCATGAAGAAAAGCGCAAAGCAGGTCGATAACCTGCTCTACCGCGCAAAAGCAGCCCTGAGAGACCTCTTATCAAAGGAGGAGATCTGAATGAGACAATCAAATGAAGCCTTCGAGGCGGAGGTGCTCCGCCGCAGCAAAGTATATCAGCAAAAGCAGCGCACCCGCGTAAAGCAGGCCACGGCAGGCATGCTGACGCTCTGCCTCTGCTTCGGCGCATTCGGAATCTGGAAAATGCAGACACCGAAGTCCGCAGTCAAACTCGAAAACACAACACTGGGATCATATACCGGTGACAGCCTGAGCGACGGCGCCGAGTGTGTTCAAGGCGCAGAGGATGCAATCCTTGGAGACCCGCCGACAATTGACAAAGACATGGCAAAGGAAGGATACAACGGCGCGGACAACAAAGCCGCAACCGCTCCTGCCAATACCCTGACCGGCGGTGCAGACGGTCTGAACGACGAGCTTCTGCCGCTCACGCTGGAGCTTGCTGAACCGGTCACAGCCGATACCGCAGAGATCGTGCTGCTTGTCACAAACCCGAATGTGGAGCCGGTTATCGTCGGATCAGACACATTCTGCATTGAGTATACTGACCCGGACGGCAGCGGAATGGCGATCATGCCCGCGCCCGCCGATGAGAGCAGCGCCGCCGCAAGCGCATACACGATCGCTGCCGGGGAAAGCATCCGCATCACACTCCGGCTCTCGCAGTATCAGATGCAGAGCCCCCTGCCGGCCGGCAGCTACCGCATCTCCTGCATGGATCAGCCGAGCACCGCAGCGGAATTTACAGTGGAGGAAAACTGACATGCACATCCCTTACAGAGTATTGACGGTGCTGACTGCGCTGTTCTCCGCGATCACAGGGTATCGTTATTTCCAGAAGGTTGAGTGCATTCCAAGTGATCTGTACGGCATAGACGAACCGATCTGCACGATCGAGACACAGCCGCACCCCATCCGGGATCTGATGCCGCAGGGCACACTCAGCTTTCAGCCGGAATACCGCATGTACCCGGTCGGCGCAAAGACTGTCCGCTTTCATGTGTATAACAGCACGAACGAGGAAGCCGCTATTTCGATCTACGATGCGGAAATGCAGCTTGCAGACTCCACAAGAGTCACCTTCTGTTTTGACATATCCGCAGAGGAATATGCGCAGAGCTGCGTGACGATCCCCGCGCACAGCGGCACAGACTGGGACGCGAACATTGCAATCTACGGAGACCTGCTCAGTACGCCGGGCAGATATCGCCTGATCTTCGGAACATGGGAAGCAGAATTCCATATTGTCGGGGAGGATGACTAAAATGAAACGAAGCAAGATTATTGCAATGCTCAGCGCATGCACGGTGCTGGCGGCATCGCTCACAGGCTGCGGCAGCACACAGATCGCCTCGACCGATCTTATGGCAGCAGGGCAGATTATCGGGAACACCGCTGCGGAAGACATCCCGCTGACCTCGGCATTTCTCAAGGAGCAGACCGATTTCGCGCTGCGGCTCACACAGCAGGAGCTCGCGAATGCCGACGGCAATAATCTGCTGCTTTCGCCCTATTCTGTCATGCAGGCGCTTGCCATGACCGCAAACGGCGCAGGCGGCGACACCCGCACGGAGATGGAGAAGACGCTCTCGGGCGATTTTTCCGAATATGCGTCGGATGCGCGGAACAAAATGCTCAGCGCTTTCCGCAGATCGCTCTCTGAACGCGGTAATACAAAGCTCAGCACCGCGAATTCGATCTGGTTCCGCAATCAAAAGGATTTTACCGTCGAGCAGGATTTTCTGCAAACGAACGCCGACTGGTTCGGCGCTGCTGCCTACGGCGCGGCATTCGATCAGAGCACTGTCACGGATATCAACACCTGGGTGAAGGACAACACCGACGGCATGATCCCGGAGCTGATCAAAGTCATCCCGCCGAATGCGATGATGTATCTGATCAACGCTGTCGCCTTCGATGCGAAGTGGGAGACCGGCTATCAGAAGGAACAGATCGACGAAAACGGCGAATTTCACGCAGCAGACGGCAGCACACAGAATGCGGTCATGCTGCACGCAAACGAGCATATATTTCTTGCCGGCGACCGCGTACACGGCTTCATAAAGCCCTATCAGGACGGATACAGCTTCGCTGCGCTGCTCCCGGATGAGGGCGTCACGCCGGAGGAATGGCTTGCGGATACCGACTGCTCTGCACTGCAATCCATCCTCTGGAATGCGGATCACTGCAAGGTCGTCACGGAGATGCCGGAGTTCAGCTATGACTATGACACGGAGCTCTCGCAGCCGCTCATTGCGATGGGAATGGGCAAAGCATTCTCCTATGAAGCGGATTTCAGCGGCATCAGCAAGGACGTGGGACTCATGATCAGCGCGGTGCTCCACAAAACACATATCGAGCTGAACGCCGACGGCACGAAAGCTGCGGCTGCAACCGCGATCGAAATGCGGGTAAAAAGCGCCGCGCCCGCACAGGAGCGGGTGGAATATGTGACACTTGACAGACCCTTTGTCTACATGATCATTGACAACGCAACGAATCTGCCGATCTTTATCGGGATTCTGAATTCTGTACAGTAAAGGGAGGTATTCTTATGAAACCGACACTGACAAAGACAGGGCTTCTTGCCGTTGCGGCATCGCTGCTCTGCAATCTGACTGCCTGCGGGAATCTCGGAAATTCGCAGTCCGTTTCGACGATTACGGCACACGCGACCAATCTCAATGAGGGCATTACCCCGCAGAGCGTTTCCGGCAAGGCGCCTGACGACGCATTTCTCACGGCACAGACCGCATTTGCGCTCAATCTGCTCACGCAGACCGCCTCTGCCAATGAGAACGGCAATCTCCTGCTCTCGCCCTATTCTGTGATGCAGGCGCTTGCAATGACTGCAAACGGCGCGGACGGCAACACACTGAAAGAGATGGAGCAGGTGCTCGGCACGAACATTGCCGACCTGAACGAATATCTCTGCACGCTCCGCAATGCGCAGCAGAACACCCCTGACAGCAAGCTCCTGACTGCAAACTCAATCTGGTTCCGGGATGACAAGGAACGCATCGAGGTGCTGCCGGAATTTTTACAGACCAACGCGAACTATTACGCCGCGGATGCCTATGCAGCGCCCTTTGACAGCAGCACGCTGCAAGCTGTCAATAACTGGGTGAGCCAGCGCACGGACAATATGATCCCGCAGCTGCTCAATGAGATCAAGCCCGATGAGGTCATGTATCTGATCAACGCTGTGACCTTTGATGCAAAATGGGCAACAAAATATGCGCCGGAGGACATTATGGAGCGCAATTTCACCTGCGCTGACCACACCGCGAAAAAAGTGCAGATGATGTATTCCGAGGAAGGCTGGTACTATGAGACTGAACACCTGACCGGCTTCAAAAAGGACTATCTCGGCGGGAAATACTCCTTTGCGGCACTGCTCCCGGAGGAGGGTCTCTCCCCTGCCGAGCTGCTCCAAACCATGTCTGCGGAGGAGCTCACGGCACTGCTGCAAAATCCGCAGAGTGCACATGTGCAGGCAGGTCTCCCGCAGTTCACCTTTGACTATAACACAGAACTCAGCAATACGCTCATAAATATGGGCATGGGTTCTGCGTTTGAAGGTGCAGATTTCTCGCGCATGGCAAAGCTCAAAGATCCCAATCAGACGCTGCAGATCGGTGCGGTCATCCACAAGACACACATCGAGGTTGATGCGGACGGCACAAAGGCTGCCGCTGCGACCGCTGTCGTCATGACAGACGGCTGCGAAGCGATTGAGGATGAGATTGAGTACAAGTATGTCATTCTCGACAGACCCTTTGTCTGCATGATCCTCGACAATGAGACGAATCTGCCGGTCTTCTTCGGCACCGTCTGCGAGCCCTGAATCTCAGATGCACAGAATACGCCCCGGGCTTTTCAGATACAGCCCGGGGCGCTTGTTTTATTTCTCCGTGCAGAATTCAACCTTTTCGCCTGCAAGGATCATGTTTGTCGTGCGGACTGCACACATCTTGCCGCACATCGAGCAGGTGTGACGGTCGGCGGGCGGCGTGCTCTCGAAATACGCACGCGCTTTTTCACCGTCCACAGCGATCTCAAACATCTTCTCCCAGTCAACGGCATGGCGTGCCTCTGCCATTTCGTTGTCCTTGTCGCGGGCATGCGGCACACCCTTTGCGATATCGGCGGCATGTGCGGCAATGCGGCTTGCGATGATGCCCTCCTTGACATCATTGACATCGGGCAGGCGCAGATGCTCCGCCGGCGTGACATAGCAGAGGAAATCCGCACCGCTTGCCGCTGCGATCGCACCGCCGATCGCAGATGTGATATGATCGTAGCCCGGGAAAACATCCGTGACAAGCGGTCCGAGCACATAGAACGGCGCATTGTGGCAGATGCGCTTCTGGAGCTTCATGTTTGCCGCAATCTCATTCATCGCCATATGCCCCGGTCCCTCGACCATGACCTGCACATCCTTTTCCCATGCGCGCAGCGTCAGATTACCGAGCTCGATCAGCTCTGCGATCTGTCCTGCATCGGTCGCATCGTCGATGCAGCCCGGGCGCAGCGCATCACCGAGCGAAATCGTCACATCGAATTCGCGCAGAATCTCCAGCACCTCATCGTAATGCTCAAAGAACGGGTTTTCGTTGCCGGTCATCATCATCCACGCGAAGAGCAGCGAGCCGCCGCGTGATACGATGTTCATTTTTCTGCCCTCGCGCATGAATGCTTCCACAGCGCGGCGGTTGATGCCCGCATGGATTGTCATGAAATCGACGCCCTCCTCGGCATGTGCCCGCACAACGCGCAGGAAATCCTCTGCGGTGATCTCCAGCAGATCTTTTTCGAGATAGCCGATCGCGTCATACATCGGGACAGTGCCGATCATCGCGGGAGACTCCGCAACGAGCTTCTGCCGGAAGGAATTGGTCTTGCCGTAATTGCTGAGATCCATGATCGCCTCTGCGCCGAATTTGTGTGCCAGCGCGACCTTCTGCATCTCCACATCATAGTTTTTCGCATCACCCGAAATGCCGAGATTCACATTGATTTTCGTGCGCATTTTCGTGCCGATGCCCTCAGGTGAGATTGCTGTGTGCCGGACATTGCACGGAATCGCGACCTCGCCCTTTGCAACAAGTTCGCGCAGTTCCTCCGGGTCGATGTATTCTTTTTTTGCGACGATCTCCATTTCAGGCGTGATGATGCCCTTCTTCGCCGCTTCCATCTGTGTGCTGTAATTTCTCATTCATATGCTCCTTTTATTCATATTCTCCGCGGATTGCAAATGCGTGATTCATCGGTCCGCTGCCGTGCCCGAGATCGAGCATCGCACCGAGCGCACCGGAAAGATACGCCTTTGCGCGGCGGATCGCTTCCGGCAGCGTGCGACCCTTTGCAAGATTCGATGCGATCGCACTGGAGAGCGTGCAGCCGGTGCCGTGGGTGTTCGGGTTGTCGATGCGTGTGCCGCAAAACCATGTCCCGCAGCCGTGTTCATAGAGATAATCGTTCGCGTCACTGAGCGCATGCCCGCCTTTCAGAAGCACGGCGCAGCCGCATCTGCGGGTAATCTCCGCTGCCGCAGATTCCATATCTGCCTGCGAGCGGATCTCCATGCCGCTCAGAATCTCTGCCTCGGGGATATTCGGCGTGACGACCGCTGCAAGCGGCAGAAGTGTCCGCGTGAGCGTATCGACCGCCTCCGGCTGAAGCAGACGCGCACCGCTGGTCGCGACCATGACGGGGTCTGCAACGATATTCCCGGCGCTGTATTGCCGCAGCTTCTCTGCGATGACTGCGATCAGTGCCGAAGATGAAACCATGCCGATCTTGACGGCATCCGGAGCAATGTCCGTGAAGACCGCATCGAGCTGCTGTGCCAGAAATGCGGGAGTCACCTCCATGATGCCGGAAACGCCCGTCGTATTCTGCGCGGTCAGTGCCGTGACTGCGCTCATTGCATAGACGCCGTGCGCGGTCATGGTCTTGATGTCCGCCTGAATGCCCGCGCCGCCGCTCGAATCGCTGCCCGCAATCGTCAGGGCAGCAGGCATTTTCGTGCCGCTCATCGGAACACCTCCCTGCAAAGTGTCAGCATCCGCCGGGTGTTCGCTGTAATATCCTCACCTGCAAACACGGCTGACACAAGCGCTGCACCCGCAGCACCGATGCCGCGGAGCCTCCGGATATTCTCCGCGTTGATGCCGCCGATGCAGACGGACGGAATCGAAACGCTGGCGGCAATTTCCCGGAAGGCTTCCGGAGAAACCGGGATTGCCCCGGGTTTTGTCGGGGACGGGAACACCGCACCGATGCCGAGATAATCCGCGCCTGCACGCTCTGCAAGCTGTGCCTGCGCAACAGTTTTTGCCGTTGCACCGATGATGAAGCCCTCCGGCGCAAGTGCCCGGATTTCTGTGACAGGGGCATCCTCGATGCCGACATGCACGCCGTCTGCGCCCGCTTCGATTGCTGCACGGTAATCGTCATTGACAATCAGCAGCGCGCCGTATCGGCGGCAGACTGCCAGCACGCGCTTCGCTTCCGTAACAAGCGCATCATGCGGCATACCCTTCTCCCGCAGCTGGATGATCCGCGCACCGCCTCTGAGCGCCGATTCCACAGCATCCTCTGTGCTGCGGCTGCCGATCAGCGCGCGGTCGGTAATCGCATAGAGCAAAAGCCTGTCTCTGTCCATCTCAGCACTCCTTTCTCAGCGCGGCAAAATATGCCGGGGGGTCTTCACATTCCATAAGACCGCTCATAACGCAGATGCCTGCCGCGCCGGTTCCGTGCAGCTCCGGCACTCGCTCCGGTGCAATGCCGCCGATGGCATAGACCGGCACCTGCACGCGCCCGCAGACCGCACGCAGAAAACCTGTTCCGCGCCCGGGGAGACCGCGCTTGCAGTCAGTCGCAAAGATATGCCCGGCGATCAGACGGTCGGCACCGAGGGAGACTGCCTCCTGTGCCTCCTCGACGGAATGGCAGGATGCACCGAGGGAATGAAACTCCCGTTTCAGATCATCGGGCATGCTGCGCAGCGCGGGCAGCGGCATATGGAGCGCACGGATACCGAGCCGAAGCGCGGTCTCAGGATCGCTGTGCAGCACAAGGGGCACACTGTATTCTGCGCAGATTGCTGTCACGGAGCCTGCCAGCGTGAAGTAATCCTCGGGGGAAAGATCCTTCTCCCGCAGGATGATGCAGGAAGGTTTATTCGCCGCGATCTGCGCAATCCGCCGCAGGAATTGCTCCGTATCGGCGCAGAGCTTCCGGTTCGTGATACAGACGATCTCAAACATAGAGGTAATCATTCAGCACAGGCTGCAAGCCCTCGGATGCCATATCCGCATACATCTGCCCGAGGCTTCTGCCGTCGCTGATCTCAAACTGCTCGTCACCGCCTGCGCGATCCTCCTTTCCGCTGTACTTGCTCTCGTGGTCGCCGATGCCGGTCGAGACACCTGCGGAGATTTTCGTTGCTGCGATCTTTACGATGCCGTTGCGGAAGCGCTCACTCTCGCGGGAGGATACTGTAATTCCCGCGAAGGGCAGGAACATACGGTAGGCACAGAGAATCTGACAAAGCTGCCGTTCGCCGACGTCACGCGGATTGATCTTGCCGTTGTTGATGATCGGGCGCAGGCGCGGGCACGAGAGCGAAATCTCCGCATGCGGATATTTCCGCTGCAAGTAGTACATGTGCAGCGCAGTTGCCAGCGCATCATGCCGGAAATCGGAGAGCCCGAGCAGCGCCGAGCCCGCGACACCGCGCATGCCGCCAATCAGCGCACGCTCCTGCGCATCAAAGCGGTAAGGCCAGACGCGCTTGTGCCCCGCCAGATGCAGCTCCGCGTATTTTTCCACATCGTAGGTCTCCTGAAACACGGTAACATAATCCACGCCGCATTCATGCAGATAGCGGTAATCCTCGACATTGACAGGATAAATCTCGATGCCGACCATACGGAAATATTTGCGTGCGAGCTTACATGCTTCGCCGATATATTTCACATCGCTTTGCGCACGGCTCTCGCCGGTCAGAATGAGGATTTCCTCCATGCCGCTCTCCGCAATCACCTGCATCTCATGTTCGATCTGCTCCATGCTGAGCTTCATGCGGCGGATGCTGTTATAGCAGTTGAAGCCGCAGTAGACACAGTAATTCTCGCAGTAATTCGCGATATAGAGCGGCGTGAACAGATAGACGGTATTGCCGAAATGCTTGCGTGTTTCAATGCGGGCGCGCTCTGCCATCTGCTCAAGAAACGGCTCCGCAGCGGGTGACAGCAGCGCCTTCAGATCCTCCGGAGAGAGCGTTTCCTTCTGCATGGCGCGGCGCACATCCTGCGCGGTGTATTTGGAAGGGTCATAGCTTTCAACCTGCGACATGACCTTCCCGCGGATGTCAGAGCGGATCTGCTCCTGTCCCTCCATGTACGCCATCGGATCCGTGCGGCAGGAGGGATCATTTTCAAGCTGATGCTTGCGTTTTAATGCAGAGGGCGAAAGCGCCTCCGAATCTACCAAAAACTGATTTTCCATCGCGCACACCTCAGTCATGCAGGAAGCCGGTCAGCGTATCGGAGGGAGAAGCACCGCGCACCAGCACGCGCCCGAGCCCCGAAAGATACGCCTGTCTGCCTGCTTCGACTGCCTTTTTGAATGCACTCGCCATCAGCGGAAGATCGCCTGCTGTCGCAAGTGCGGTGTTAGACATGACCGCTGCCGCGCCCATCTCCATCGCCTCGCACGCCTGCGACGGGCGCCCGATGCCCGCATCCACGATGATCGGCAGGTCGATCTCGTCAATGAGAATCTGAATGAAATCGCGGGTCGCAAGCCCCTTGTTGGAGCCGATCGGTGATGCAAGCGGCATCACCGCGGCAGCACCGGCGTTCACAAGGTCGCGGGCGGTGTTCAGATCGGGATACATATACGGCATCACGACAAAGCCCTCTTTTGCAAGGATCTCCGTCGCCTTCACAGTCTCACTGTTATCCGGCAGCAGATACTTCGTGTCGCGCATGATTTCAATTTTGACGAAATCACCGCAGCCGAGCTCGCGGGCAAGTCTTGCGATGCGCACTGCCTCCTGTGCATTCCGTGCGCCGGAGGTGTTCGGCAGGAGCGTGACACCCTTCGGGATGAAGTCGAGAATATTCTGCTGCTCGGCGGTGTTTGCACGCCGCACGGCACATGTGATGATCTCTGCGCCCGCATGCTCCACAGCCGCTTCAATCAGCGAGAGGGAGTATTTGCCGGAGCCGAGAATAAAGCGGGAATGAAACGCATGCCCGCCGATGATGAGATTGTCCTGTTCCATAGTGTTCTTCCTTTCTGTTTCAGGCGTCCTGTTCGCCTGCAATGAGTCTCAGTACAGTTGTTGCCTGATGTGCAGCACAGACGGCAACCCGTGTAGAAATGAGCCCGAGCCCATCCGCAATGTCGCTTTCACCGTCGCCGCAGAGATAAAAGCGCTTTGTCACGCGCCGCGTCACGATGCGGTTTGCGCTCCGAAGACCCGCCATGCCGTTGCCAGAGATGAGATATGCTGCGGGAAGCTGCTCCAGCACGGTATTCACAAGCATCGCCTTCTGATCGGCCTTGTCGAAGGCTTCGCAGATAATCGGATACGGTGCGAGCAGGCGCGGGATATTCTCCTCTGAGAGCCGCACGGTCTCTGCCGTGACGCAGATATACGGCGCAATACGCTGAAGCGTCTCGCGGAGCGCCGCGGTCTTCTCTGTGCCGATCTGCTCCGGAAAATACTGCTGACGGTTGAGATTCGAGATATCCACGCGGTCAAAATCAATGAGATGCAGATGCCCGACGCCCGCACGCGCAAGGGATACGGCAATATTTGAGCCAAGCCCGCCGAGCCCGCAGATCACGACCTCTGCGCGGGAGAATTTCTCCTGCAAGTCAGCGCCGTGCCGTGCAGCAAGTGCATCTTGCCATTCTTCTTTCGTCGGAATCATATCAGCCGCCTCCCACAAACCGCACGACCTCGACTGTGTCTCCGTCCTGCAAAACAGTTTCCGCATAGGCAGCCTTCGGCACGATCTCCTCGTTCCGCTCCACTGCAATGCGGGTCAGTTCTCCGCCGAGCTGCGCGAGCATCTCCGCCACGGTCTTCCCGGCAAGATCCATCTGTTCTCCGTTGACCTTTACCATACTTTCACCTCCAAAATAAAAAGGGAGCCGCCAAACATAGCAGCTCCCTTTGCGCACAAAGGCATATGTCCCTACGTTGGCATTATCCAAATCAGGTTATGGGTCGAAGGCTCAATCGCCTTCCTCTCAGCCTGTATACAAGCTCCCCTTGTGATTCTATTATAGCATATCTCTGAAAAAAATGCAAGCACCAAATTTCAGATGCGGAAGCACTTTCTCAGCGCATCAAAGCTGCCGAAGACAAGAATGCGGTCATCCGTATGCAGTACAGTATCCGGCAGCAGCATCGTGAGCTTGCTCTCCGCACGCATTGCGATGATATTGAGCTGATACTTGCGGCGGATATCCAGATCGCGCACGGTCTCGCCGTCCCACTCCTTCGGCACGAGCATCTCATAGATCGCAGTGTCACTGCCAAGCTGGAAATAGTCAAGGATCGCATCAGATGCTTCGTTCGTTGCAAGACGAACCGCTGTCTGCTTCTCAGGATAGACGGTCGCGTCGGCGCCGTTCCGCAGCAAGAATTTTTCCTGCACATCATTCTGCGCACGGGAAATCACGCGCTTCGCGCCGAGCTCCTTCAGAAGCGCTGTCGTCTCCAGCGAATTCTGAAAATTGCTGCTGATCGTGACAATGCAGACATCAAAATCCGGAATGCCGAGCGAATACATGAACTCCGCATTCGTGCTGTCGCCGATCTGGGCGTTGGTCACATACGGCAGAATCGCGCTGATACGCTCCTCACTGCTGTCCACAGCCATGACCTCGCATTCGAGTTCATTCATGCGCACTGCGATATGGGTACCGAACTGTCCGGCACCGATGATGAGTACAGATTTCATTGCGGTATCCTCCTTAACCGACTGTCACTTTTTCAAGCGGCAGTTTTGCGTGTTCGCTGCCCGTAGAAAGGGCTGCGTAAATAAGTGTCAGTCCGCCGACTCTGCCGGCAAACATCAGAAGCATCAGAATGATATGAGACGGCAGCGAGAGCGATGATGTGATACCAAGCGTCAAACCTGCTGTGCCGAGTGCGGAGCCCGTCTCAAAGAGGCAGGTCACGAGCGGCAGTGATTCGATCAGGCTGATCGCAATGCCGGTCGTCAGGAACAGGACGGTATACATAAACAGGATCGCGCCTGCGCTGCGCACAGTCTCCTCCGGCAGTCTTCTGCGGTAGCATTCGACATGCTCTCTGCGGCGGTACACGCTGAATGCAGCGAGAAACAGCACGGCAACCGTCGAGGTCTTCATGCCGCCCGCTGTGGAGCCGGAGCAGCCGCCGATCAGCATGAGCACGGTCATCAGTGCTGCGCCGGTCTCGTGCATCTGCGAGAGATCTGCGGTATTGAAGCCTGCCGTGCGTGCTGTCACCGACTGAAACAGGGAGTGCAGCACACGCTCCGTCATCGGCTCACCGGCATACTCCGAGAAGAAGAAAAAGAGCGCCGGGAGAAAAATCAGAATCGCAGTCGTTGTGAGCACGATTTTGCTTTGCAGGCAGTATTTGCTGAATTTCGCCTTGTGCTCTGCGATGTCATTCCATGTAAGGAAGCCGATGCCGCCGATGATGATGAGGAGCATAATGATCACATTCACATAGATATGCCCCCCGTAGCTTGTCAGCGAGGAGAACGGCTCCCGCACGCCCATCAGGTCAAAGCCGGCGTTGCAGAAAGCAGAAACTGAGTGAAACAGCGCATACCAGAGCCCTCTCGCAAAGCCGAAATCGCGGCAGAACACAGGGCTGAGGAGCAGCGCGCCGGTCAGCTCGATCGCGGCTGTCGTTTTCAGGATGAATTTCGTCAGGTGCAGGATGCCGCCGACATGCGGCGCGGAGATCGAATCCTGCATCATGCCGCGGAACCAGAGCCCGATTTTCCGCCCGGAAAGGCGTGCAATCGTCAGCCCGATCGTGATGACGCCCATGCCGCCGATCTGAATGAGCAGCAGAATCACTGCCTGCCCGAAGATCGACCAGTGCGTTGCGGTATCGCGGACGATGAGCCCGGTCACGCAGGTTGCGGAGACTGCCGTGAACAGCGTATCCGCAAAGGGTGTCACGGTGCGGCTCTGCGAGGAAATGGGCAGCATCAGAATCAGTGCGCCGCAGAGAATCAGCGCAAGGAACCCGAGGCTGATCACACGGAAGGAATTGCGCGGATGGGGGCGCTTCGCATTTTTGCCGCCCCTCTGCCGCAGTGAATCTATCGGCATAATCAATGCTCCTTGTTTTGTCATACTTGTACGGGTATTATTATACCTCTTTTTTACATAATTGTCAATAAAGAAAAGGCGCCGACCGTGCAGCGCCCTTCTGATATTCATGTATTGAGCAGCATCCGCTTCAGGAGCGTCAGATCCTTTGCGTTCAGTCTGCCGTCGCCGTTCAGGTCGCCGCGCAGCTCCGTGAGCACATCCTCACCGAGCAGATAGCGCTGCAAGAGAACCGCATCCGCCGCTGTCACGGCGTTATCGGCATTCACATCACCGGGGAGATCGGTCTGGACGCTCTGCGGGGCATAGGGTTTCCCGCCGATCGCATAGAGCTTTTCCCGGAGCACCTGATCGTACATTTTGCATGTGCTGCGGTCATAGTGTCCGCCGGGTGTTGCCCACATCACAGGACAGTGCCCGCGCTGATATGCCTCTTCACAGACAGACGAGAGGAAGCGCCGCACAGACTCCGGCTCCTTATTCTTCGTCGGGCAGCCGTATTCGCCGATGATTACGGGAATGCCCTGATCGGTGAATCTTGATTTCAGCTGATCCATCTCTGCGCGGAGAGAGGCATAGTCCTGATCGGTGCCCCATGTTGAGATTGCCTTGCCCCAGTCTGCATCCTCTTCCAGAATGGCAAAGCCCGCCGGGGAATAATAATGCACGGAGACCGCCATGCGGTTTGCGGGATCCTGCGGCATCTGAAACATGCTGTCGCAGGTGCGCTCAATGGAGGTATTATAGCCGGAGATCAGCAGGTGCCGTGCGGCATTGTTGCCGCCGGAAGCACGCACCACATCCACAAATGCCTGATTGATCTCGTTGACGAGCGCATAGGATTCTGCCTTGCCGTTCGTGCCGCCCCACGGGTTCCAGATGCTGTCCCAGCCGAGCTCCTCGTTCTGCGATTCAAACACGAGATAGTCGCTGTATTCCCTGAAGCTCCCGGCGATCTGCTCCCACATATGCCCGAAGCGGTACAGATTCCCCTCTTTGTCCTTCGGGAAATCGTTGACCCAGCCGCCGTCCCAGTGGATGTTGATGATGGCATACATGCCGCTTTCAATCGTCCAGTCCACGATCTCATGTACGCGGGCGTCATAGGCGCTGCTGATCGTATAGGTTCCGTCCTGAGACATCAGATTCGACCACGCGACCGGGATACGGACAACGCCGAAGCCCTCCTTCGCCATGCCCTCGATCATCTCCCGCGTGATGACGGGGCTGCCCCATGCGGTCTCATAGGAACGCGGCGTACCGTCGCCGTACTGCGCGATCCAGTCGCCTGCTGCTTCGAGCGTATTGCCGAGATTGATGCCGAGCCCCATATCGCGCACAAGCTCCCGCGTGGAAATATCACGCATTGCCGGCGCTGCGGAGACAGGCGGTGCAGGCAACAGAGCTGCACAGAGCATCCCTGCCGCGGCTGTGCTCAGAATTCTGTATCTTTTCATTCATGTTTCCCCCTGTGTATCATTCAGATGATGAATGTATTATACCTGCCGCCTGCTGTTTTGTCAATAGGGATGCAGATAATACGCATGATCTGTAATATAAGTCAGCACAAAAGGTCAGTGCGCGGACAAGTACTTGCGTTTTTTGTTATTCTGTGATATAATGAAGCAAAGTAACATACAGCAGGGAGGGAAACACATGGCACACTCTAACTGGAACTGCCCGAAATGCGGCAATCCGAATATCAGCGGCGAGACATTCGTCTGCCCGAAATGCGGAAAGAAGCGCAACCGCTGGGGCTACTGGGACTGCCGGTACTGCGGCACCAAGGGCATCCGCGGCGATCATCATGAATGCGCGCAGTGCGGGCACGCGAGAGACCGCAATGTAAAATTCTATCTGCGTGATGATCTCGTGGAATTTGTCGATGAGGTCTCCGGCGAATCTGCGGTGCGCATCGGGCATCAGAACTGGATCTGCCCCTATTGCTCACAGCAGAATGACGACAATGCACAGACCTGCGTATACTGCGGTGCCGTGCGCGCCGAGAGTGAGGAAAACTACAAGGATGTCAAGCCGCCTGAGCCTTCCGTCAATCCGGCGAAACCGCAGGAGAAGCTGAATTTCTTCCAGAAATTCTGGAAGCAAAACGCCTGCTGCTGCATTTTCCTTCTGATCATGGCGGTTCTCTTCCTCATTGGCCTGATCGTGAATATCGCAAGCAGCATCTCATCGAAAAAGGTGCGTACCGCTGATCTTGCGCAGGCGACCTGGGAATCCAGAATCTATGTACAGGAGCTCAAGACCTTCGAGGGCAGCGACTGGACGCTCCCCGATGACGCACGGCTGCTCCGCACGCAGATCGAGGACTATACCTATATTGATCACTACGAGCGGCGCTCCCGTGAGGTCTGGGTCGATGACTATGATGATAACGACAACGACTGGGACTGGGATGACGGCGGCGGCTGGGACGACGGCGGCGGATGGGATGACTACGGAAACGGTCAGTTCGGTGTCTTCGGGCTCGGGAACACGATGCTGATGATCGGGCAGCCGCCTGTGATCTCGCTCCACTACGAAACGGAGTATTACGACGAGCCGATCTACGCCACAGAGCCGCGTGAAAAGTATTACTACGAATATGATGAATGGGTCGATACCCGCACGGTCACGGCGAGCGGCACCTCCGCGGAAACGCCGGAATACAGCGAGCTGCTTCTCGGCGAGAAAGAACGCGAATCAAACCGCGAGATCGTATATTTCGTCGAATTCGATTACAAGAACAAGACGGAGACAGTCGAATGCTCAGAGACGGAATGGCAGCGCATGATCGCAGACGGCAATGTCACCTTCCGTGTAGAGGATCCGTACTCCTCTCCGAAGATCATCCTTGTTGATCCGAATGAAACGGCAGAATAAGAAGCAGCCGCAGGTATCTCAGGCCTGCGGCTGTTTTCTGTGCTATTAATCTACGGTGATCACATCACGCAGAACATAATGGAAGGTCGGCGCGGAGGATACCGCATTCTCGGGGTACGGCGTGCGCAGATCATACACATCGGAAGCGTCATTCGGATCGACGCCGGTATACTCCCCGGAGAAGATCTGCACCTTGCCCTCTTTCAGCGCCTGCACCGTTTCGCGGAGCAGCGCATCACAGTCTGACGGAACAGCCGCTTCATTGAGCTGATAGAGGCTGACCCAGCCCTCTGCAAAGCCGCCGCCTGCATCATTCCCGTGCACGGAAGCGCCCGCAAAATTTTCGATCCGTCCATCGGAAAGGATCGCCTCAGCCGCTGCAATCAGATAGGGTGACCAGTCCGTCCGTGCACTGATCAGAGAAGCAGTCGGCGCAACATCAGTCATATCGCGGTTATAGCCGACATGATAGACCCGATACCCGATTGCCGTATTCTCGCAGACAAGCGCCGGACCGATCGTATCGGAGTGCTGCGCGATCAAACGGCATCCGGCTAAAATCAGCTTCTCGGCGGCTCGTTTTTCATCCGCGTAATCTGACCATGTGTTTGTGTACCGCACGCGCATGACAGCCTCCGGGCACTGTGAACGCGCCCCGAGCAGGAATGCCGTATAGCCGGAGATCACTTCCGGGACGGGGAATGCCGCAACATAGCCGATCACTGCTTCTTCTGCCGTGACCTCGCCGGATTCGATCATCGCAGCGAGCTTTCGCCCCGCGACCACGCCGCAGGCATAGCGGCCCTCCGCGATTCTGCCCATGAATGTATGATAATTCGGGAGCACCGGCGCCGTATTCGCATTGTCGCCTGTCGCCTGACAGAACTGCACCGAAGGATACCGCTCGGCTGCACGCTTTGCAGCTTCACAGTAACCGTAGGAATTGGTTACAATCATGCAGCAGCCGTCATCAACAAGCGCTCCGATCACGCGCTCTGCTGCCTCGTAGGGCACCTGAAACCGCTCGGTCGTTTCGATGCGGCTGCCGAAATATGCCGTGAGCTGATTGACGGCATGCATGAAATTCGCCGTGTACGCCGTGCTGTCGTCGCCGTCGAGCACAAAGCCGATTTTCAGCTTCTTTTGCTCCGCCTGATGCGATGCACGGTAGAAATGCCGGACACCGAAGCCCGCAAGCGCGATCACGGCTGCAAGGAACGCTGCCAGCACATGCATCAGATCCCGTTTCATGTGTTCTCAGCCTCCTCCCCGGCAGGCGCCTGGTAGAGCGCTTCAATGTCGATCTTCTTCTCCTCGATCAGCCGCAGGAAAATATCAAGCAGCTCGGGATCAAACTGTGTGCCCCGCCCGCGCCGGAGCTCGCCGAGCACATATTCAAAATCCTGCTTCTTGCGGTAAACACGGTTTGCGGTCATCGCATCAAAGGCATCTGCAATCGCAATGATTCTGCCGTAAAGCGGAATATCTGTGCCGGAGAGCCCCTCCGGATAGCCCTTGCCGTCATAGCGCTCGTGATGATAGCGTGCGCCCTCGACCACATGCTCGATCAAAGTGAAATCCTTGAGAATCTCTGCGCCTTTTGTGACATGCGTTTTCATAACGGCATATTCCTCATCGGTCAGACGGGAAGGCTTGTTCAGCACGGAATCGGGAATGCCGATCTTGCCGATGTCATGCAGGAGCGCCGCCTTGCGGAGATTTTCCTGCTCCTCCTCTGTGAAGCCGTACTCCGCGGCAATCATGGCAGAATAATCTGAAACGCGCTGCGAATGCTTGCTTGTGCGCACATCCTTCGCATCAACGGTCTTCGCGATTGCAAGAATCGTTTCATTGCCCATCTGGAGCTGCTGCATTGCCATCGCGAGCTTTGTTTTCTGGAGCTCCAGCGTGCGCTGCATCTGTGTGCGCGTGATGAACCATGTCAGCCAGCCGACAAAGACTGCGGCGACAACAATCATATAGTACCGGAACCATGCGTTATCATAAATCGCACTCTCTTTTGTGAGACTGAGCACGGTCTCCTCAAGCAGACTGCCGTCTTCGTCCCGGACTGCAAGCCGGAACTTGTAATTCCCCGGCTTCAGATTGGTGTATGGCACAGATTTCAGCTCACTGCGGCGAATATCCTTCCAGCCGGTGTCAAATCCTTCAAGGTAATAGGAAATCACAGGATCCTCAAGCGTATAGTTGATGATCTCAGGGAAGAATTCGACCTTTGCGGCGCCGCGGTCTATGTGAAGATCGGTGCCGCGCATAATGCGTGAAGACTGATCGTCGATGTGCACCTCGGGGATCGAAAGCCGGTATGCAGTCTGCTTCAGAAGATACCGCTTCAGATTGATGACAAACACACCGTGGTCGGCGGAGAGATAGAGATTCCCCGCCTGATCAAGGGCATTCCAGGCATTTGCCGTGAGCGCGCAGACAAGACCTGTCTGTGAATTCAGAAGGGTGTATTCCGGCGACGCGCTGTTCAGAAGGGCGTTCTTTTTCATCACATAGACACCCGCGCTGCCGGTCACAAACACTCTGCCGTCCTCACCGATGAACATGTCATAGTTATTGGAATACGGGAAAAAGCGGAGCTGCGTGATCGTACCGTCCGCCATACGGCAGATGCTGTTGGAAGTGACGATGTAAATGCTGCCGTCCTCGGGGTCTGAAACCATGCGCAGGATGACGCCGGAGGTGAGCCCGTCTTCTCGCCCGAGACGCTGCACGACCTCGCCGTTCCGCATAACTGTGATGCCGTCGCCGTCGGTGCCGGCATAGAGTGTGCCGTCCTCAGCTTCCAGCATGCAGAGCACGGGCGCATAGCCGAAGGATTCGCCGTAGAGATACTGCGCAGTCGCTTTCCCGCCGCGCAGGAAGAAAAGACCGGTCGAGCCGGCAGCGGCAACTGTCCCGTCCGAAAGCTCTGTGCAGACACGCACGCGGCTGCCGAGCCCGTAGATCTCCTCGGAATAATTGGTCACGGTGCCGCCGGAGGAAACACATACCAGCCCCGCGCCGTAGCTGCATATCCAGAGATGCCCGTTATCGTCAGTATACAGGCAGCGGATACGGCTGCCCTCCAGAAGCTCAGTCAGGTGATTCTCAACCGGGACACGCTTCTCAGTATTCACGATGCGCAGGCCGTCATCCGCGCCGATATAGAGCACTCCGTGATAGATCGCGGTTGAATTGACCACGCAGGGCTTGAGACCCGCATCGGCGAAAACATCGGTGACAGGAGAGCGAAGCAGGCGCAGAAGCCCCATACGGGAGGAGGCAAACCAGAGATTGCCCTGATAATCCTCGCTCATATTCTCGACGGAATGGTTGAAATCGCCGGTCTCCTGCCGGGCGAATACGCCCTTGCTGTTCATATAGCCGATGCCGTTATCTGCACAGATCCATTCCTTGCCGCTGCTGTCAAAATAGATATGATTGATCTTCGTCAAACCGCTGCACTGCCGCATTTCTGTGCGCGTGAAGCCGCCGTCAAAAAGCGAATATTCAGCAATCCAGCCTTTGTCCGTTCCGACATACAGCGTGCCGTCCGCGCCGAAGCAGCAGCAGGTCGGTTTCTGTCCGTTGACGGTATCCAGCGAAGTGATGACATGCCCGCTGCGGATCAGAAAGAGCCGCCCCTCGGAATTCACGGCGGTGACATTCCCCTCACGGTCAGCGGAAAGGCAGCTGACATAGCCGGTATCTTCGATCTCGCCGAGAACAGAAATGCCCATTTCAAGCCGCACCGTCACAAGACCCGCAGAGGTCCCGATATAGTAATCACCGTTCTCACTCTGCACGATGGAGCGGATCGAATCAGACGGCAGACCGCTCTGCGAATTCACGCTCGCGACAATCTCCTCATTGATCACGATGGCAGCACCGTTGTCATTTGTGCCGACCCAGAGTCGTCCCTCGTCGTCGGTGTAAAGGCAGTTGACATTGCGCACGGCATCCATCCCGTCCATGTGTGCAAACACCGCGCCGTTGTATCGGTAGAGTCCTGCATAGGTGCCGATCCAGAGGATACCGTCAGAAGTCTCCGCAATCGCATTCGCATGCCCGCAGAGAAGCCCGTTCTCGCCGTTGTAGACCGTCTGGATGTAAGCAATGCTCTCCTCAGCCGCTTCTGCCGTCAGTATATGAGCAGGAGCCGTCGCTGCGGCACAGATCCCGGCAGCAAGGATCACGGAGAGCTCCTTCACGGGGTAAGCGCGATACTTGCGCCGCCTGTTGCGGAAATGCCGGCTCAGGTGGATCAGCGCATAGAGCACAAGCACCGTCAGCAGTTTATCCGGGAATTCCAGATACAGCTCGCCGATCAGCATAGCGGGAAATTTCGCTAGACCCATCTCGCAGAGAAAATCGCGCACGCCGTCACCCCAGAGATTGCCGGTGCTGAAATCATTCAGCGCCGCATTCAGAACAGATGCCAGCACTGCTGCCCCGCAGGTCACGGCACCGGCAACGGTCATGGAAGTAAAGACCGTTTCAAAATATTTCTTCCGTGCAAAACAGCCGACACTCAGCCCGAGAAACACGCTCACGATGCTGTATACAGCGGCGGAAGGGCGTGAGAAGGAGAGCACCAGATTGCTCGCCGTGCCGACCACGGCACCGGGCACAGGTCCGAACGCATAGGCAGCGAAAAATGTGCCGTAGGAATCAAGCCTGCCCGGCAGATTGTAGGCAGATGCAAACTGTCTGCCGAAGCAGTTGATCAGGATGCACAGAAGCATTGCTGCCGTGCTGATCAGAAATGAGCGAAGCTGTTTTTTCTGCATCATAGTCCCTCTCCCGATATATCCCCATGCGGTCACCCGCGCTTCATACAAAAATTATACTTTTATTGTATCATATGCAGACTGGAATGTCAAGAAAAAGGGCAAAACAAAAGTGCCCTGACTTTCGTCAGAGCACTTTCAGAAGGCGCGAACCAGATTTGAACTGGTGATCACGGTGTTGCAGACCATTGCCTTACCACTTGGCTATCGCGCCGTGATAAGCGGATTACGGGGCTCGAACCCGCTACCTCCACCTTGGCAAGGTGGCGCTCTACCAGATGAGCTAAATCCGCATTTGCGTGTATCCACGCGACGACCTGGATGGGGCTCGAACCCACGACCTCCGCCGTGACAGGGCGGCGTTCTAAACCAACTGAACTACCAGGCCATTTTATATGGGAACAACAGGGCTCGAACCTGTGACCCTCTGCTTGTAAGGCAGATGCTCTCCCAGCTGAGCTATGCTCCCCCACCGGCGCTGCTTTGCGTTGCCCTCATCACAGCGCCTTTATATTATACTACATCGAAACGCATTTGTCAAGCCCCTTTGATAAATTCTACTTATTTAACAATACAACCGAGATATTCCCGCATCTGTGCCGCTTTCTGCACCATCAGTTCATCAAAGCGTGCAAGATAATCATTCGGATACTTGCATTCCGTCAGCCGCTCGATGCCGCGCCTGCCGCCGAGGATCTTGGTCGAAGCCCCCGCGCCGATTCCGAGGATCGTCTGCGAATCGTCCATCATCATGACATTATACGGGCTCTCGAATCCCGGCTTCGCGTAGCCGACATTCTCAAGATTCGCTGCCATGTTCTTCTGGCGATAGAGATAATACGGGCGATACCCTGCCGCAGTCAGCGTTTTCTGCGCATAGGCGACCATTTCACTGACAGCATCCGCATCGGGCATCGGAAGGCTCTGGTAGAAATCAGCGGCCTTTTTCAGCGCGAGACAGTGTACCGTGATGCTCTCAGGGGCAAGCTCCACGGCGCGGTCAATGCTCTCGCAGAAGCCGCGGACAGTATCGCACGGCAGTCCCGCGATGAAATCCATGTTGATATTATCGAAGCCGATCTCACGCGCCAGCAGATACTTGTCCACAACATCCTGTGCAGTATGCGGACGGCCGGCCGCACGGAGCACATCATCCTGAAAGCTCTGCGGGTTCACGGAAATGCGCGTCACGCCGAACTGACGCATCGGCGTGAGATTCTCGCGGGTGATCGTATCGGGACGCCCGGCTTCGACGGTGAATTCCCGGATCGGATTGACGCAGATAAAGAAGCGGTCGAGCCAGTCCATCGGCTGAAAGAGGTCGATCGTGGTCGGCGTGCCGCCGCCGATATAAACCGTATCCGCTTTGAGCCCGAACTCATCCATGATGCCGGAGACAAGCTCCATTTCATCGTAGATACGGCGATAATACTCCGGGATCAGATGCCGCATCCTTGCAACGGAATTGCTGACAAAGGAGCAGTAGCGGCAGCGTGTCGGGCAGAACGGCACAGAGAGATAGATGCCGACGCTGTTTTTCGGCGCGGCGTCAAGGATCGGCTGCTGCACGGAGAGAATGTCCTCCGCAAGCTGCGTTTTCTCCTCAGAAACATGCCAGACAGTACGGAATTCCTCCGCCGCTGCCTCGACACTGCCTGTCCGTGCGGCGAATTTCCGCAGGAGATTCACCGGCCGGATGCCGGTCAGCATGCCCCACATCGGGCGCATGCCGGTGAGGTCACAGAGCATCGGATACAGAAGACCCGAGATCTCTCTGTCAAGCAGAAAGCCCTGCACGGAGCTGTCAAGCGTTTTCCCGCTGCTGCGCACCATATCGCCGATACGCGCAGAGCAGGAAAGCGTCTGTGTACCGTCTGCGGCAGAGATAAGCACCGCAGAGATATGCTCCCCCTCCGGGCACTCTGCCGCATCGGAAAACGCAAATTTTTCAGCGGGACGAAAGAGCTTTAAGAGCGCTTCCATCTCATAGGTACGGGTGTGCCCGTGGGTGTGAATAATCATACAGTCCTCACAGCTTGCGCGGGATGAGATAGGGGCTCATACGGCGCTCGCGTTCAATGGTTGTGTTTGCATAATGCCCGCAGTAGACAGTATAATCGCCCTCCAGCGCACCGAGCCGTGCGAGCGAACGGCGCATGGCGTGGATGTCGCCGCCCTTGAAATCAATTCTGCCGACGCCGTCGCGGAAAAGCGTGTCGCCGGTGAAAAGCTGCCGGTCATGCAGGAAGCAGCAGCCGCCCGGAGAATGTCCCGGGGTATGCAGAACCGTAAAGGTCAGCGTGTCGGAAAAGGACAGTGCATCGCCTTCATCAAAGTGTTTGATTTCCTGCGGCTCGTGATAGTGCTCCGCATAGCCGAGGCTCACTGCAAGGCTTTCCAGCGGAGAGTGCAGCATCGGCTCATCGAGCGGATGAATATAGACCGGGATGCCGTATTTCTCCTGAATCTGCGCAGATGCACAGAAATGGTCAAAGTGCCCGTGCGTCAGCAGGATTGCAAGCGGGTGCCTCCCCTTTTCTTCGAGAAATGCAAGGATGCGGTCTGCCTCGTCGCCCGGGTCGATCAGCACGGCATTTCCTTCTGTATCGGATACAATATGACAGTTCGCGTCGATCGGTCCGACGCTGAGTGTATCAACCTGAAGCATATATTTCCTCCAATCATCAAAGCTGCGCTGTCAATGTGCGATAGGCAGCGTCCCAGTCGTTCTGCGGGTCAGAGAGCACAATGCTGCGGAGCGGAAGCGCCGCAAGGATCGCAAGCTCTCTGCGCTGCCGCTCTCTGAGCGCGGCAATATAGCCGTCAAAGCCGTGCAGACCGTTTGCCTTGCCGTATGCACTGCCGCAGTGGTAATCGGTCACGGCACGGAGCCACTCCGCCCCGCGCTCCGGCAGTACACGCTGCATGCAAGCCGCAATGTCGCCCGTTTGCAGATAGACGACCAGCGGATCAAGCGGCCGGATGATCTCTGCGATCTCCCCGATGAACGCCGCAGATTCGCTCTGCGTCTGATTGAAGCGCATCATGGTCTCGCACATCGGATTCTGGAGCAGCACACAGTTGAACACATAGCGCTCGCTGCCGATATTTTCCGCGAACATATGCCATTTTTCGAGCATTGCAGCCCGTTGCTCCGCCCACGGCAGCACATCATAGATCTTGTACTGCATGAGCAGCGCACGCACCGCATCGGGCAGCCAGTTCGCAATCGGCACAAAATAGCCGGTCTCCGCATATTCCGTTTCCGAGCAGAGTGCGCGGACAGCATCTTCGTCATCGCCGAGCAGGGAGACCGCCTGCCGGAAGGTATCTTCGTCGAGCAGCGCATGGTTCTCCCAGTCAGCAGGGTGATGCCCCGTCCCCTCGTCAACACAGGTCATGCCGCAGTACGCTGCGAGGAATCTTGCGGCCGTGCTCTTGCCGGCGGAGGGCAGCCCCTCCACGATGATCAGGCGCTCTTTTTCTTTGCACATATCAGGCACCTCAATGTGTCGCACGGTCAGCGGTGATTACATCGCGGACGCTGCGCAGACGGCTCAGCAGCGTATCGAGCTGCTCGCGGGAGCTGACGGAGACCGTCGCGTCAAGCATCGCATTGCCGCTTTTCAGCATGTGGAAATTGAAATTCGAGACAGGCAGATGCGCCTCGTTGATGACTGTGGTAATGTCGCCGAGGAGACCCATGCGGTTGACGCAGAGCACCTCGATGCTGACCTTCATCTCGGCAGGCGGTGCATCGGATGCCCACTGTGCCGGGAGCCAGCGAGACAGCTCATCGGGATCTGATTTGCTGAGCGCTTCCTTGTATTTCTTGCAGTTCTGGCTGTGAACCGTGATGCCGTGCGCAATCGTCGCAAAGCCGATGATCGGCTCACCTTGCAGCGGCGAGCAGCAGCGTGCGATCTTCACCTCCAGATTGTCAACGCCGTCGATAATGATGCCGCTGCCGCCCTTTGTCGGCTTGCGGAGCTCGCTCACGGAGGTATCCGGCAGCTCATCCGGCTGCGCAAAGCGTTTCATCCAGCTGTCACGGATGCGCGGCATCAGCTTCGTCAGCGAGAGGCCGCCGTAGCCGATTGCGGCATAGAAATCGTCCAGTGTCTCACAGTTCGGCTGTTTCAGATCATCCGTGATGATCGTCAGAAGCTGCTCGCCGGTGATCGGCATATGCATTCTGCGGCAGGCATGCTCAAGCTGTGCTCTGCCCGAAGCGATATTCTCCGGGCGGCGCTCCTTCTTGAACCAGGAGCGGATCTTTGCACGCGCCTCGCTGGTCTTGACGATATCCAGCCAGTTGCGGTTCGGTCCCTTGTTCTCGTCCTTGCTGGTGATGACCTCGCAGACCTCGCCGGTCGAGAGCTGATAGGAAAGCTGCACAATCTTGCCGTCCACCTTCGCGCCGACCATGCGGTGCCCGATCTGCGTGTGAATGTGATAGGCGAAGTCGATGACCGTGGAGCCGACGGGCAGGCTGATCGAGTCGCCCTTCGGTGTCATGACAACCACATCCTCCGGCGCAAGATCGTTCTTGATTGTGTCCACAAGCTCCTCGGGGTCGGCGCTCTCCTGCTGCGCTTCGAGCACCTGACGGATCCACGCAATGCGCGAATCCATCACGGTCTTGCCCTGAATCTTCTCCTTGTATTTCCAGTGCGCAGCAACGCCGTATTCCGCATTCGCGTGCATCTCCCATGTACGGATCTGCACCTCGAACGGAATGCCCTCCTTGCCAAGCACGGAGGTATGCAGCGACTGATAGCCGTTTGGCTTCGGGTTCGCGATATAATCCTTGAAGCGGTTCGGGATCGGGCGGAACATATCATGGATCAGACCCAGAACGCTGTAACATTCGTTGTCGGTGGTGACAATCACGCGCACGGCGTATTTATCATAGATCTCGGCGATGTCCTTGTGATTGACATACACCTTTTTATAGATACCGTAAATGCTCTTGACTCTGCCGTCGATCTGCGGCGGCGTGACGAAATCCTCATTGCGGAAGCGCTGCGCAATGCGCGCCTTGATGCTCTCGATGAACGCTTCCCGCTCAGAGCGGTTGTTGTCAAGCAGTTTTTCAATATCCGCATAGGCATACGGATCGAGATAATAGAACGCGAGGTCTTCCAGCTCCTCCTGCACGGAAGTAATGCCGAGACGGTGCGCGATCGGTGCATAGACATTCATCGTCTCAAAGGCAGTGTTGTGCTGCTTGTGCGGCGGGCGGAACTGCAAGGTGCGCATATTGTGCAGACGGTCGGCGAGCTTGATGATCATGACGCGGATATCCTGCGACATGGCAAGCAGAATCTTCATGACATTCTCTGCCTGCTGCTGCTCCTTACTGAAGGTCGGCACCTTGGCGAGCTTTGTCACGCCGTCCACGAGCATCGCAACATCGTGACCGAAGCGCTTCTGCACATCCTCAAGCGTGGCTGCGGTGTCTTCCACAACATCATGCAGCAGCGCCGCGCACAGTGTGTCGGTATCCATGCCGAGCTCCAGGAGAATATAGGCGACCGCGACGGGGTGAATAATATACGGCTCGCCGGAGGAACGCACCTGCCCCTCGTGGCATTTCGCGGCAAATTCATACGCTGAGATCAGCTTGCTGATGTCATACTGCCGGTCATCGGTCAGGATCTTTGAGATGATCATATCTATCGTGTAGGTTTCATTGCGGAATTCCGGCATGGGATCAGCTCCTTTCGGTTGTCATTGGTTCTGATGTACGATCGCAAGTATTTTCTGATAGGCAGCGGAATCTGTGAGATCGCGCTTCTGCGTCACGGGCACTGCGGCAAGTGTATCGGCGGCAGCGTCGTATTGCAGGAGCTCCAGCTCGCGGAAGATATCCGCACAGACGCGCATGCGGCAGAGATTCATTCCGTTCTCTGCCAGGCGGGCGCAGAGCCGGGTCAGCGTGACCGGGGCGCCCTTTGCGCCCAGCACCAGCTTGTAGACATTGACAAGGTCCTGCCGGTGCGGGCAGATTCTCTGATAAAAGGCGGCGGGAAGCTGCTCCCCGCGGATATAGCTGTCATATGCCGCAAGCGCCGCGATGGACTGCTCCTGCGCCTTCTCGGAGACGCGCCAGTCCTCCACGCGAACAGTCAGCGAATCCTTGCCCATATACGGGCGGATCTCTGCGGCGACCAGCAGGTCAACCGTCATATTCGGGGAGATGCCCGTTTCCTCGGGGGAAATGCGGAACATGAGCGCTTCAAGCTGCACATTGTTTTTGCGGAGACGGAGCTTTGTATGCGCACCGCCGGACATCGGGTAGACATCGGCAACGGTCACGCCGAGCAGCGCAAACAGCGGCTTCGGATTGCCCGCGCCGTAGGGCTCCAGAATGCGCAGGCCCTCAACATTCTGCACAGTCAGGTCACGCGGCTCGACCGCCGTCTCCGCGGTGATCTCCATGACAGGCATCTGCGGATTGTGCTCCGCCGCGTAGGTCTGGATCGCCGCCTTGAATGCGTCGAGATTCTCCTCGGAAACTGTAAAGCCGCCCGCGCCGGGGTGTCCGCCGTAGCGCACGAGATAATCTGCACAGGCATGCAGGCAGTCAAACACGGAGAAATCGCCGAAGCTGCGTGCAGATCCGCGGAAGTCGGAACCGTCGCGGCTCATGAGGAAGCAGGGCTTTCCGAAGCGCTCCTGCAAGCGTGCCGCCACAATGCCGATGACACCGTGGTGCCAGTCCTCGCCGGAGAACACAAGCACACGGTTGCAGAGCTGTGCGGGATCGCTGCGGATCACATCCAGAATCTCATTGAAGATCTCCTGCTCGGCTGCCTTGCGGTCATCGTTCAGACCGTGGATCTGCGTTGCGAGCATCTGCGCTTCATCGGGATCATCGGTGAGAAAGAGCTTTGCCGCAAGCGATGCGGACGCAAAACGCCCGGCGGCATTGATGCGCGGGATGAGCTGAAAGGCTGCCATTGTGGAGGTGATGGGTTCACCCTCGGGAATGCCGCAGACGGCAATCAGGGAGATAAGCCCCATCCGCTCCGTGTTCGCAAGGAGCTCCAGACCGCGCTGCACGATATAGCGGTTTTCTCCTGTCAGCGGCATGACATCGGCAATGGTCGCGAGCGCTGCGAGGTCGCCGAACTGCTCAAGCGTCATCTCGCAGTCGCCGCCGTCAAGCGCAGCCAGCAGCTTCAGTGCAACGACCGCGCCGCAGATGGTTTTATAGGGAGAGGGGCAGTCGGGGCGGAAGGGATCCACGACCGCGACTGCCTCCGGGATCGTGTCGCCGGGGCGGTGGTGGTCGGTGATAATCAGCTCCATGCCGAGCTCCTTGATGAGCTTCGCTTCTTCAATCGCAGAAATGCCGTTATCGACAGTGATGATCAGACGGATGCCCTCCGCCTGAAGCTCACGGATATGCTCCTCGCGGAGCCCGTAGCCCTCCTGCCGCGTCGGGATATACCAGGTTGCGTCGGCGCCTGCGCTTTGCAGCCAGTCGGTCAGCATGACGGTCGAGCTCACGCCGTCGCAGTCATAGTCGCCCCAGACGCAGATGCGGTCGCCGTTCATGATCGCGGTATTGATGCGCTCCACAGCTTTGTCCATATCCGCGAGCAGGAACGGATCCGAAAGCTCCGCGGTGTCGAGCATGCTGCCCGCAGCCTCCAGCGATTCGATGCCGCGTGCGGTCAGAACCTGTGCGCAGAGCTGCGTCACACCGCCCTGATCGCGGAGATGTGCCGCCTTTGCCGCGTCCGGCTGACAGACCTTCCAGCGCTTCCCTGCCAGCATTAAGATCACTCCTTCTGAATTGCATGTTGTCTTATCTAATAAGTATACCATTTTTGGCGGGAAATTGCAAGACCTGAACGCCGTTTTTTCTGCTGCCTTGACAATTTTCCGTCTGCATGCTATAATTGAAACAGAAATGAATGACAGGGAGTGTGCGATATGTTCCGGGAAATGAGAAGATTCAAACAGCAGCTTTCTGAGGAAGAATGCGCAGAGCTGCTGCGCACTGTTCCGCGGGGTGTGCTTTCGGTTTGCGGGGATGACGGCTACCCCTACGGCGTACCGATGGATTTTGTCTGCGCAGACGGGAAGCTCTATTTTCACTGTGCGAAGGAAGGACACAAGCTCGATGCGATTCTGCGGAATGACAAAGTCTCCTTCTGCATCATGGACGAAGGATACCGGGACGCGGGCGACTGGGCGCTGCGCATCCGGAGCGTAATTGTGTTCGGGAGAATGCGTGTGCTGGAGGATGCAGAGGAACGCATCACAAGGCTCAGACAGCTCGGGCAGAAGTATTATCCCGATGCGGAATCCGTCGAGAGCGAGATTGAAAGGGACGCCGCGCGCGCGGTCGTGCTGGAGCTCACGCCGGAGCATATCACCGGCAAGCGCGTTCACGAAAAATAACGAAGATACGATCCGATCAGGGTGCAGATGTCTGCACCCTTTTTCATAAGGAGGAATCCGAAATGCAGCAGATCCTGATTGTCGATGACGATATTTATATCAGCGGGCTGCTCCGTGAAACGCTGACAAAGGCGGGATATGCCGTCGCATGCGCCTTCTCGGGCACAGAAGCGCTTGACTGTCTCACCGGGGAGAAGCCCGATCTTATCCTGCTTGATCTCATGCTGCCGGGGCTTTCCGGCGAGGAGCTGCTCCCGCGCATCAGCGGTATACCCGTAATCGTTGTGAGCGCAAAGGCAGACACCGCCGACAAGGTCGGGCTGCTCATGTCGGGCGCTGCGGATTATGTCACAAAGCCCTTTGACATGCAGGAGCTGCTCGCACGCATTTCCGTGCAGCTGCGCAGTCATCAGAATACGCAGGACGGCGGCGCACTCACATTTGAGGCGCTCACGCTGCATCCCGATACGCTGACGGCGGCAGTCGGCGGGGAACAGATCCGTCTGACGCGGACGGAATGCGCGATCTTAAAGCTCCTGATGCAGCACGGCGGCAAGCCTGTTGCGCGGACAGCCATTCTCGATCAGATCAGCTTCGATACGCCCGACTGCACGGAGCGCTCCCTGAAACAGCATATCAGCAACATCCGCAAAAAATTACAGGCGGCATGCGGGAAGGATTATATCGAAGCGGTGTACGGCATCGGCTTCCGCATGAAATCTTGACGAAATCTTGACGATTTCTTGACCGCTTTCTTGACGGTTCTGTGTTATAATGGATGCAGAAAGGGAGGGATGAACATGGATACCCAATATGTTCTCACCACGGAAAGACTCTGCAAGAAATACCGCAGCTTCAAGGCGCTCAATGATCTCACCATGCATGTGCCGAAGGGCGCGATCTACGGCTTTGTCGGCAGGAACGGCGCCGGCAAGACCACGCTGATCCGCGTGATCTGCGGATTGCAATCCGTGAGCGCGGGCAGCTTCACGCTCTACGGCACAAAGAACACAGAGCTCGGCATCTCGAAGGCACGGCGCAGGCTCGGCGCCATTGTCGAAACGCCGTCCATCTATCTCAATATGACGGCGAAGGAAAACCTCAAGCAGCAGTACCGCATTCTGGGTCTACCGAGCTTTGACGGCATCGACGAGCTGCTGGCACTTGTCGGGCTCAGCGACACCGGCAGCAAGCGCGCCAAGAACTTCTCGCTCGGCATGCGGCAGCGCCTCGGCATTGCAGTCGCGCTCTGCGGCAGCCCCGATTTTCTCATTCTCGATGAGCCGATCAACGGTCTTGACCCGCAGGGCATCATTGAGATCCGCGAGCTCATCCTGAAGCTCAACCGCGAGAAGGAGATTACGGTGCTCATTTCCAGCCATATTCTCGATGAGCTGGCAAAGCTCGCGACGCACTACGGCTTCATAGATCAGGGGCGCATTGTCAAGGAGCTGAGCGCTGAGGAGCTCGAAGCTGCCTGCCGCAAATGCGTGCGCATGACCGTCACCGACACACAGGCGGCGGCGCGTGTGCTGGACGGCATGGAGCTGGAATACAAGGTGCTCGACGACAAGACCGTCGATGTCTTTGCAAAGCCGGTCTTCTCCGATCTTGCAGCGGCGCTCGGCAAGGAAGGATGCAGCGTCATTTCGATCGAGGAGCGGGACGAAAGCCTTGAGAGCTTCTTCATCTCCCTGGTCGGAGGTGAGAGCCGTGCGTAATCTGATCCGTGCATCGTTCGTGCGCTATCTGAAAAGCCCGCTCACATGGATCGTTGCGGGCATCACGCTGATCGCAGGCTTTCTCTATGGAATACAGAGTGTGATTGAGGGAAGCGACGGCTTACATGATCTCATGCTGGACGATGTGGCATTTCTGTTCCCTGCGGCACTCGGCGCGATCGTCGTGGTGCTGACGGTCGGGCGGGAATTCGCAGACCACACCGTCCGCAACAAGATCATCACCGGCAGCACAAAGCCGCAGATCTATCTCTCGGAAGCGATCACGGCTGCGGCGGTCATGTCGTTCTATGCTCTGCTTGTCACCGTGCCGATTTTTTCGCTGGCGCACAAGGGCTTTGCGCTGCTCCCGGAGGGAACCGTGCCGAAGCTGTTTGTGATCTTTGCCCTGCTGTTTCCCGCGGCGGGCATCATCACGGTGCTCATCACCTGCCTGACCGCACAGCGCACCGCTGCGGTCATTGTCTCAGGCGCTGTGCTTTTCGGGATGTATCTCGGCGGCTTTCTGCTGCAAGATCGAATCAGCAATAGCTATGAGAAAACAACTATAATATATGAAACGAAATATGTATCCGATGAAGAGGGAAACGCGGAAGTAACCGATGTTGAGAAAGAGGAGCCGAATCCGCAGTATCTGCCGGACAGCACGCGGCATCTTTACCGCACGCTCGGCAGCCTGAATCCCGGATATACGCTTGTGGAAGGCGTCATGTATACGGCGTATCAGGGCCGCGAACTCATGCGCAGGCTCACAGCCGAAAACATGGAGGAGGCTTCATGGCAGCGCTACTGGGCGGAAATCGACCGGCGCCAGAAGGAAGACACCGATTTTCTGATGATCGAAATTCTCATGCAGTGCGGGCTGATCGTGCTGCTGCTCGGCGCGGGTGCCTGCTGCTTCCGTCTGCGTGATCTGAAATAAAGGAGGTGCGCTTATGCGGAATTTGCTGCGTTCATCCTGCATGCGCTATCTGAAAAGCCCGCTCACATGGGGCATTGCGGCTTTTATTCTGCTCGCGGAGATTCTGCTTGCCAGGCAGACCGTATACACAGAGTACGACGGCACGCTGATTCTCTCGCTGAATGTTCTGTCATTTCTGCTGCCTCTGGCACTCGGGGCAATGGTCGTTGTGCTGACGGTCGGGCGGGAATTTTCCGATCACACCGTCCGCAACAAGATCATCACGGGCAGTTCAAAGCCGCAGATCTTCCTCTCGGAATCCGTCACGGCGGCAGCGTTCATGTCCTTCTGCTATCTGCTCACTACCGTGCCGCTTCTCTGCTTTGCGCAAAAGGGCTTTGCACAGCTCCCGGAAGGCACGGAGCCGAAGCTGTTTGTCATGTTTTACCTGCTGTATCCGGCAGTCGGCATCCTCACGGTGCTGATCACCTGCCTTGCGGCACAGCGCACGGCTGCGGTCATCATCACAGGCGGCGTGCTCTTCGGACTGTATTTCGGCGGCATCACACAGCACGGGCTGCTCTCTGTCAGTTTCGCGAAAACGAATACGGCCTATGTCGATGAAAATGTGTATGACGAAGAAGGAAACTGTACCCTTGTCACGAAGGAATATGAGGAGCCGAATCCGTTTTATCTGCCCGATGGCAGGCGGCATTTTTACCGCACGCTCGGTGCGCTGAATCCCGGCTATACGCTGATGGAAGCTGTCATGTATACGGAGTATCAGGGGCGCGAACTCATGCGCAGGCTCACAGCCGAAGACATGGAGGAGGCTTCATGGCAGCGCTACTGGGCGGAACGCGAGCGGCGCCAGAAGGAAGACACCGATTTTCTGATGATTGAAATTCTCATGCAGTGCGGGCTGATCGTGCTGCTGCTCGGCGCAGGTGCGTTCAGCTTCCGCCTGCGTGATCTGAAATAAAGGAGGTGCGATTATGCGCAGTCTGATGCGTGCTGCAATGATCCGTTATCTGAACGACAGCTTCTGTCAGCTCGCGATGATCGGCTCGGCGGTGCTCGGATGCCTTGCCGTGCTGACCTCGATCGCGGGGACACAGCTCCATTTCGATTCCATGTGGTTTATCATCATTCTGGTGCTCTGCTCTCTGCTCACGGCGCTTTCCGTCGGGCGGGAGTTTCAGGACGGCACCATCCGCAACAAGCTCGCGGTCGGGCACACAAAGGTGCATGTTTTCTTTGCGGAAACGGTCGGCTCCATGCTGATCTCCGTGATCTGCTATGTGCTCAGCGCGACCCCCTTCTTCCTCGCGACGGGCGAATACCGCAGAGGAATGACCGCCGGAGAACAGATCCGCATTTACTTTTTGCTGCTCTGCGTGTATCTTGTGTTCACCGCACTGACCGTGTCGCTTGATTTTGTTACGGGCAGCCGGATCGCCGCCGTGGTGGGCGTTCTGCTTGTGATGGGCGCAATGGCTGCGCTGAGCGATGTGCAGGAGGAGATACTCCGGCGCAGTGACCCCGAAACACGCTACATCACGGAATATTACTTCACCGAAGAAGGCGAAAAGCAGCGGGAGGTTGAGCGGCTTGATTATATCGACCTCCCCTCTGTCACGCGCGGCACGCTCATCTGGCTCAATCACTGCAACACATATTCCTCGCTGGAGCATTTCACTGAATTCTTCAACCGCTATGCGTATTTCGGCGGCGGCCCCGACGGATATAAGCAGCAGTGGGAGCGTGAACGCCGTGAAGCACTGAACACTGCGGCAACGGATATTCCTCCGCAGCTTGTCGTGATCGCTTTTGTGCCGATCTTCGCCTGTATGGCATTCCGCAAGAAGGATCTGAAATGACTGCTTTGAAGCATCCCTCTATCAGAAAAATGTCCGAAAGAAATAGAATCAGGAGGCTCCCGCATGCTCTACGCCCTGCTCACTGCTGTGATCCTTGTGCTCGCGGCGAAATATGTTCTGCTGAAGACATCCCTCCGGCAGCTCGCCGACAGCTTCACCGAGAAGGTCACGCTCGATACGAATACGCTGATCTACACCGCCTCGCACGACCGCGATCTCTGCCGTCTCGCGCAGAGCATCAACGCGGCGCTGCGGGTCCTCCGGCAGGCGCATCACCGCTACACGCAGGGCGACCGCGAACTGAAAGAAGCCATCACGAATATCTCCCACGATCTGCGCACGCCCCTGACCGCAATCTGCGGCTACCTCGATCTCATGCGGGACAGCGGGCTCAGCGCGGAGACAAGGCAGTATCTCGGGATCATCGAAAACCGCGCTGCAATGATGAAGCAGCTCACGGAGGAGCTGTTCAGCTATTCCGTCATCCTTTCGCATGATCCCGCAGAACCCGCAGAGGAGATCGCCGTGAACGCCGTGCTGGAGGAAAGCATCATGGGGCTCTTTGCGGAATTCGACGCGCACGGCATCACGCCGGAGATCTCCATTCCCGAGACCCGCGTGATGCGGCGTGCTGACCGCGCCGCCCTGAGCCGCATTTTCTCGAATCTCTTAATGAACGCCGTCAAATACTCTGACGGCGACTTTTCCGTTTCTATGGACAGCGCGGGTACGGTCATTTTCGAGAACACCGCATCGCGCCTGACGGCACTCCAGGCAGAGCGGCTCTTCGACCGCTTCTATACTGTCGAGCAGGCGCGCAATTCCACGGGGCTCGGGCTTTCCATCGCCCGCACACTCACCGAACAGATGGGCGGCAGGCTCGAATCAGAGTTCCGTGCGCCGAGGCTGCGCATCATCTTCTCGCTGCCCGCAGAGCAAAACAATGCCGCCGACACAGCAGACACCCGCGCATGATTTAAGCGCGGGGCTGCCGCTTCGGCGGCACATCGCATCGCATGATGAGAGATTTCGTCATGAAGAAAGTAAAATATGTCATACACTTTTTTGCCGTTTGGGGGTATAATAGAGACATGGCAGAGAGGGTGCCCATTACCCGCGCATGTAAATGCAGATCTGCCGTATTTCCTCTCCCCCTTATGAGGCTTTGGCACCGCGGATGCGGTGCATTTTTTTTGCTTTCAGGAAGCCGCCGGCTCAGTGTAGGAAATATTCGCCTCTTTAAGCGCGTCTGTCAGCGCATTGTAGGCGTTCAGCGATGCGTTGTCATCTGTGATGCGGACAACCGTGCCCGCTTCGAGCGATTTCAGCGATGTGAGCAGGTCATCAAGCGAAATGCTCTTGTTTTCGTAGAGATAATCGCTGCCGCTGACCGTAACAGAAACGGTCCTGACAACAGCCGTCGTGCTCTCCGCCGTGAGGACAGTCTCCGCGGTTATGTCCGCAGTGGTCTCTGCGCCCGCGGTCGCTTCCGCAGACACGGAAGTTGTGGTATCTCCGGCGCCGCTGCCCTGCGAGCTGCCGTCACCGTTCCCGCCGCCGCCGAAGCCGAAGCCCGCGCCGCAGTGCGTCAGAAGATAGGCACATGCGCCGAGCACGCCGACTGCACCGATGCCACCCGCGACCTTCGCGCCGGTCTTTCCTTTTTTCTTTCCTTCACTCATGTTTCCACCTCATTCAGATAAGTCTGTTTCAGATATGTATAAATTCGGGTAAACCTGCTTTACATCGCCCATGCACTCCGACACGCCGAGATATGCCGCACGCGACCCGGGATCATCCGCTGGATAGAGCAGCTCACAGAGCAGCGTATCCCCGGGAGAAAGCTCTGCGTCTCTGAGCGCCTTGATCAGAATGAGCGCATTGTCTGCGCCGTTTTCAAGCACCGCGATCTCTTCGCCGCCGAGCCGCACGGTACAGCGCCATCGGCTCCCGCTGACAGTCAGCCGCATCTTCACGGCACCGCCCTCGCCGTAGGCAAGCAGCGCTTCCAGATTGGCAGCCTCCTGCGCATCATGCGCTTTCAGGGCATCGAGCTGCTTCTGTGCCTCTGCCGCAAGCGCTTCTGCATCCGACTGCATGCGCTCCGCCTCAGCGCGCTTCTCCTCTGCGCTGACGGATACCTCCTCCGCCTGCGTGATCGCATCATTCGCCTGCTCCTGCGCCTTCTGCACATCCATCCGGCTGAACAGGATAAAGTAAAACAGAATGATCAGCGTGACATCAAGCAGCGAGGTGAAATCGAGGATCACATCCCGTCTGCGTCTGCGCCGTTTCATATACGCTCACGCTTTCCGCCGGGGCTTGTGCGCTCGATCATCTCTGCGGTATCCTCAAGCGTCTGCTCAACCCACGAGGAGATAAACGCATTGGCGCATTTGAAGATCACCGCAAACACAATACCCCATGCAGTTGAGGTCAGCGCGTCAAAGAAATGCTGCTGTGCGCCTGCAAGATCATCCGTGAGATCGAGCCCCAGCAGGGCACGCACGGTCCCGAAAAGACCGAGCAGCGGGAAGATCGTGATGCCGGTGAGAAAGATCTCATAGAGCATATTGAGGAAGCGATACGGCATCTGTGCGCCCGGGGCATTGTATTTCCGCTTGCTTTCCTCCAGCATGCGCGTGAGCATCCGGCAGAAGACGATCACCAGCACGAACGCCGTCAGCACGATCACTGCGGCGACCAGGATATAGGTATCGGATGCACCGATGCTGTGCATCATCTTTTCAAACATTTGCACACCGTCCTTACGACATGTTTCGGCATTGCCGATCCCCTACATTATAGCACCCATACAGAAAAAAGTCAAGGCACGGAAAAACAGCAAGCTGCCGCAGCATCATGCACTGCGGCAGCTTTGGATTTGCGGTTATTCTGCATTTGCGTCAGCGCTCGGGCTCATACCGCCGAGATCATAGAACAGTCTCGCCATTGCAAGCTGACTGCCGGCAAGAAAGCTCTTGTCGCCCTCGACCTTGCTCCGCTCCAGTTTGATCTCCTGCCGTTCGCCGCAGATATCGGAAACGAGCTGCTGAAGCCGCTTCATCGCAGGCTTGGTGATCAGGTAGCTGTGAAAGACCACGCGGCTGGCGCGGTGGCAGGCGCAGAGGTTATAAATCAAGACAGCGAGTTTGTCCAGCGCTTCATTCGTAATACGCACTGCCTCGGGATCCTCCTTGATATATGCACTGCACATTTCCTCGATCGTGACATCTCTGCCGAGTGCTTCCCTTGCCTGCTCCTCGAGCGCGGACGCAGAGATCTCTGCGTGCACGGAGCCGTCCGGGTAGCCCGGAGCCTTTCTGCCGCCCGCGGTCAGGATGATGCGGTCAACAGAAGCGGAATCAGTCGCGATGCCGCCGACCAGCTCACCGTCGCGCACGACAGCGGTCTGATAGCCGGAGCCGGAATAAAGCAGAAGCTGGCAGCGATGGCGCTGATCGGTGAAGTCCGTATTGGCAACTGCATAGAGCCCGACTGCATTGCCGCAGAACACGGGCATCCCGAGCTCGCGGCTGACCTGCTCCTGAACAGAATCAAACAGCACAGCGCCCTTTTCTGTGATCTCCACGCCGAGATTCTCCCAGCGGTCCTGCACGATGCCGATACCGAGACCGAGCACCTGATCCGGCTTGAGCGATGCCTTACGGATCATATCACGGCAGCTTTTCACGATAAAGCTGATGATCTCCTTCTGAGCGGTCTCTGCGGTAATTGCCATTTTCGACTTGCCGAGCACATCATCGGCGAGGTTCGAGAGACCGACACTGACGAAATCCTCATCGACCACGGCACCGAGCACAAATTTATAATTCGGATTGATGCGGATCATGGTCTTGCGTCTGCCCTTCTTGCGCGGCATATCCAGCGCAGGCGCCGGTGTATTCATATCCTCAAGAATGCCCTGCGCGATCATCTGATTCGTGATGATCGTAACGGCAGCACGGGTGAGAGAAAGCTGCGCTGCAATATCCACGCGGGCGAGCATGCCTGCATTGCGGATTGCGAGCAGAATTTGCCGCCTGTTGCGGCGCTTGAGATCCAGTTTGCTGATACCTTTCGTATCCATGTAAATTCCTCCTTTTTTTAATCGTATATAGTTTATTGAACCGTCTGAACGGATGAGATCACTTATTGTTAATTATAGAGGGTGAGAGTGAAACTATTGTGATAATATTATGAACAAATTGTAAACAAAAACGAAATCTTTAATATTTCATGTATTCTTATTAATTATCAGCATTTATTTTACAGTTCCCGAATGTTTCAGACAAACCGCGCATGTGCATAAGCGCGGAAGATTCCGCTTATTTTTGCCGTTCCCATTGCCTTTTTCCGGTTTATATGATATAATAGAGGCAGCATGAAAAGTGAAAGGAGCTGCCGCTTATGCATCCCATTGCTCATCTCCGCACGATCCTGCGGCACCGGCATCTGGTGCTGCGTCACTGCATCCGCGCAGGGATCCCGGTGCAGGGGCTGCTGCACGATCTCTCGAAATTCTCTCCCGCTGAATTCATCCCCGGGGCACTCTACTGGCAGGGCAACCGCAGCCCGAATGAGGCAGAGCGCGAAAAATACGGCTATTCCGGCGCATGGATGCACCACAAGGGCAGAAACCGCCATCATTTTGAATACTGGAACGACATCAATCCCGCGACCAAATGCTATGAACCGGTGCAGATGCCGACAAGGTATCTGATTGAGATGTTCTGCGACCGCGTTGCTGCAAGCAAGATCTACCGCGGCAAACACTACAAGGACAGCGATCCGCTCGATTATTTCTATTTCGGCATGCAGCATGACCGCCCGATTCACCCGGTCACGGCAAAGCAGCTTGAAATCCTGCTGAAAATGCTTGCGGAGCAGGGCGAGGACAAGACCTTTGCCTATATCCGCCATATCCGCAAAGAAGCAAAAAGAAGAGGAGAATGACATATGCCTGCACATTTTCATATTCCCGGCATCGTCCAGACCTTTCATGTCAATCAGCTCCTGATTATGATGATGGAGAAGCACCCCGAAGCCTTCCGCCCGGAGACCGATATCGGCTCAATCTACGGTGAATTCCCGTCCTCCATGTGGAACGGCGGGCGCGTTGTCGGCGGCGGGATCGGCGAGGCGGATATGCGCTATATCATCGGCGAGATCAACGGGAAGGGCATTTCCCTGCGCTATACCTTCACAAATCCCCTGATCGGCAAAGCGCATCTCGATGACGCACACTGCAACCGCTGCTTAAAGCTCGCAGACCGTGCGGACAGGCTCAATGCCGTGATTCTTGTCTCGCCGGAGCTTGAAAAATACATCCGCAGGAAGTATCCGAACTATCGCATTGTTTCCTCGACCTGCAAGCAGATCCGCGATTACGACAAGCTCTGCGAAGAGCTTGAAAAGGACTACGCCTGCGTTGTGCTCGATTACAATTTCAACAATCAGTTTGAGCTGCTCGAAAAGCTCCCGCACAAGGAGCGCATTGAAATCCTCTGCAATCCGCTCTGCCCGCCCGCATGTCCGCGCCGCGGCAAGCATTACAATTATCTCGGCAGATTGCAGATCGCCTTCAGCGAGCATCTGAAAAAGAACGGCACATCCCGCGGATTCCGGTTCTCGGAGGATTTTGAATGTCCGCACACGGAAAAGAGCATCTACGATATTACGCAGCACGCGACACATGTGTCGCCGGAGGATATTTATGAGAAGTATATTCCGATGGGCTTTCAGAATTTCAAGATCGAGGGACGCTCGACCAATCTGCTCAATGTCATCGAAACTTATATGTACTACTTGGTGAAACCGGAGCACCGCGATGAGATACGTCTAAACTTTCTCCGGCTGATGGAAGCAAACAAACTGCTTCGCCTCGAGGGCTGACCGTATGGCTGCCGCACTTGACATGACGCAGGGCAGCGAGGCAGGGCTGCTCATCCGCTTTGCACTGCCGCTGCTGGCAGGCAATCTGCTCCAGCAGGTCTACACGGCAACGGATACCGCGATCGTCGGCAAGGTGCTCGGCGATGACGCGCTCGCTGCCGTCGGCGCAACAGGCTCGATCACCTATCTTTTCTCGACGCTCTGCATCGGTCTCGGCATCGGTGCAGGCATTATCATTGCACAGCTCTACGGCGCCGGCTTCCTCGAACGCATGCGATCCGCCGTCTGGAACTCCGCGCTGGTGACACTGCTCTTCGGCATCGTCATCAGCGTTATTTCTGTGCCGCTGACAGAGCCCGTGCTGCGCCTGCTCAATACCCCCGATGCGCTGCTTCCCATGGCGGCTTCCTACATGAAGATCGCGTGCGGCGGCACAATCGCCGTTGCCTTCTATAACTGGATCAATTCCGTGATGCGTGCGCTCGGAGATGCACGAACACCGCTGGTGTTCCTCGGGGTCTCCTGCGGGCTCAACATCGCGCTCGATCTGCTCTTTATCCTTGTATTTCACTTCGGCGTGCAGGGTGCGGCGGCAGCGACAGTCATCGCGCAGGCATGCTCTGCGGTCGGCTGCACGGTCTATGCCTTCCGCAAAATGAAAGAGCTGCATCTCACACGCGCCGATCTCCGCACGGACACGCAGATGATGCGGCAGTGCATTGTCACGGGTGTCCCGATTGCAGTGCAGAACGGCATGATCTCCGTTTCGATGGTCGCGCTGCAAAGAGTGACCAACGGCTTCGGCGAGGCGGTCATGGCGGCATATACCGCGACGCTGCGCGTGGAGATGTTCGTACATCAGCCGTTCTCCTCCCTGAATGCCGCGCTCGCGACCTTCACCGGACAGAACACCGGCGCAGGCAAGGAGGACCGCGTGCGGCGCGGTCTGCGCACGGGTCTCATGATCGGCGCACTGATCGGGCTTGTGATCGCTGCCGCCTTCTGGCTCTTCGGCAGAGCGGCGCTGCTCTGCTTCATTTCCCGCGAGGAATCCGTGCGCATCGGCACATGGGGGCTGCGGGTCAATGCCTGCTGCTATATCCCGCTCAGCATCATCTACACGACACGCGGCTTCTTAAACGGTGCCGGCGACACGGTCTATGCAATGATGAACGGTGCGGCAGAGGTCATCAGCCGCATCGGGTTTGCACTGCTGCTGACGCCCATTGCTTCCGTCGGCTGGCACGGCATCTGGTACACAACCTGCATTACCTGGTGTGCAACGGCGATCGTCGGGCTGCTGCGGTATCGCTCCGGGAAATGGAAATCCAAGGCAATCGGGTGATACCTGACACATATTCATAAAATATCTCCAAATTGTTCACAGAAAATTCACATAAATATTCCAAAAATGCTTGACAAACCGGAAAAGTTATGGTATAATGTAACCATGGAACAGGAAAGACACCTGAGGGCAGAACATAAGACAGCAAGAAAAATGCTGCGGCTGACAAATAGGTGCTTTCGGAGCTGTTTCACGTAAGGATCATGCGGAGCTCCTGCCTTGTCGGATACAGGGTTCGTGAGCGCGAAAGCGTTGGAGTATGCCGCAAATACAGATCCGGAAAGGTGCTGGGACCGATGGATACGGCAGAGAAGATCTCTGCGGTCGGCATTGGCTCACACAAAGTGCTTTCTGTGTAAATTATCGCAGCCCGCGCTCCCGACTTCCAGTTCATTCAGTCGGACATGCACTGCAATTCCTTGACGGAAGCTGACACAGAAGCCCGCCGCCCGACGGGGCAGCGCCGAAACGGTCATGTGTGAGTCGCAGAACAAAGCATGTGCATCCGGCAGGCGGAACCTGCCGAAGTAGCGCAGGACTCTGCTCGAAGAGAAAGGGCAGGATCAGCGGGCGCTGGGTTTCACTCCATACAGCCGATCGCAAATGAGAACCGACTTTACTCCTGAGGGAACGGGGGTTGTGCTCCCGGCGTTCCTGCAAGTGCTCCAAGGGGCGCAGTGAAAGACTGCGGAAACGGGCGCTTCTCATATCGCCGTGCGGTTCGGCGTGAATAAAGGCTGTAAAGGAATCAACCGCATTACAACTGAATACAAAATAAGGAGGGGCTTGAAACATGAGCCCCTCTTATTTTTGCAGTATCAGAAATGCGCACTGCCCGGAGTTTCGGACAGTGCGCATCTTGTTTTTACGGTATTTTCGCGGCAATCTCAGAAATCTTTTGCAGACGGTGATGCACGCCGGAGCGCGAAATCGGCGGGTTCAGCATCGCGCCGAGCTCGCGGAGACTTGCCTCCGGCTCCTCCAGCCGCGCATAGGCGATCTGTCTGAGCGGCTCGGGCAGCGATTCCAGCCCGACTGTCGCGGCGATATGCTCGATCTCCGCGACCTGCTGTGCCCCCGCCGCAACTGCCTTGTCGATATTCGCAAGGTCGCAGTTCATGCGGCGGTTCGTCTGGCTGCGGATATCCTTTTTCACCTGCACATTGATCATCTCGATGGCGGCATTCTGTGCGCCGAAATACACCAGCGCATCACAGATCTGCTCATTCTGCTTGAGATAAAGCAGCAGCTCATTCTTGCGGACGGTCGTCTTGAACGGGATCGGCGTCTCAAGCGCTGCGAGCATCTCCTGAAGCGCTACACCGAACACGGCATCCGGGAGCGCCAGCTCCATGTGATACTCGCGCTCGGGATCGGTGATGCTCCCGCACATGACGAATACACCCGCGGAGAGGAGCATCTGTTCCCGCGGTGACAGCGCCCGGCGAAGCGTCTCTGCGCGTCTCTGCGGCGACACCTGCAATGTCTCACACAACACAGCGATCTCCTGCTTTCCCTCCAGCGTATAGCACCAGAGCGGCAGCTTGCCTGTGCGCTGACGGTATTCTGTATCCAGCACATTCGGCGGCAGACCGGCTGCCTTCAGCAGCTTCGGAAACAGCACCGCGAATGCCTCACATTCCGTTTGCATTGCAAGCTCTGCCGATGAAAACCGCCGCACTGCCATCAGCACGCCTGTGAGAAACGCACGGCGATCCTCGGGCGACTTCACGGCATTACAGATCTCGGTCTTGGTATCGTTTGAGAAGGATGCCATCCTCGCAACGCCTCCCCTCTTTCAGCTTCCTTCGGTTTCACGCGCCGCTGCGGTTCTTCTTGATATCCCGGTGATGTGTGATGATCTGCATATCGGCATCGCGCAGTGCATCGGAAACAAGCTCCGCAAAGGTCACGGAACGGTGCTGCCCGCCCGTGCAGCCGAAGCCGACGACAAGCTGTGTTCTGCCCTCATGGATATACAGCGGAATCAGGAATTTCAGCATCTCAGTCACACGCTTGAAATACTCCCGCGAATCATCGGAATCCATGACATAATCCTGCACGCACTTTTCCTGCCCGGTGTGGTCGCGCAGCTCCGGGACATAGTACGGATTCGGCAGGCAGCGCATATCGAACACAAGGTCGGCTTCAAGCGGTGCGCCGTATTTGAAGCCGAAACTCATGACCTGAATCGGCATGGCATCGGTGATGTGCGGCATAAAAAGATTCTTGATCTGATCCTTGAGCTGGGAGGTCGAGGTCAGCGAGGAATCCAGCAGCAGATCGGCGGAAGCGCGCAGCGGCTCCAGATGCGTCTGCTCATAGCGGATCGCGGCATTCACATCGCCCTCAAAGCGGCGTGCAGCAAGCGGGTGTGACCGTCTGCCGGTGCGGAAGCGCGTGATCAGCACATTTTCGGAGGCTTCCATGCAGAGCATCTTGAAGCGCACCTCATTGTGCATTTCCTTTTTCAGCGAGCTGTAAGTCTCTGTCAGCTCGGTGTAGCGGTGACAGGAGCGGATGTCAATGACAACAGCCGCACGCAGATAGCGCCCGCCCTTGCCGAGGCACAGCGTAATGAAGTCATGCAGCATCGGCAGCGGGAGATTATCGACGGCATAATAGCCGATATCCTCCAGCGCATTGAGCGCACAGCTTTTGCCTGCACCCGCCATGCCCGTGACAAGAATCAGTTCCATCATGTTTTGATCATTCCTTTTCTTCTGTGTTTCCCTCAGTCGCCGTACTCCGGCAGCTTCACGCGGAACCGCAGCAGATACATGAATACCATATACAGCAGCATTGCCGCGGGCAGCACAAGGATTGCCTTGCCGAAGCCGACAGACTGTGCCAGCGCGCCGAAGCACGCATTGAATACAATGTCAAATAAATTCGCAAGCCCGGTGATCCAGCTTGTTGCCGCGCCTTTATGCTCCGGCGCGTAATAGGAGCCGATCAGCAGCACCGTCATCGGCCAGAGGATCGAGAACATCGTGCCCGATGCACAAACAAGCCCGATGCCGCCGCGTCCGAGCAGAATGCCGCTGATGTAAAGCACGCCGCCGACCGTCACGGCACCGAGCAGGCTCTTCATGATGCCGAGCTTCTGCACAATCGGTGCGAGGATCAGTCTGCCGACGGTGAGCCCCAGAAAGAAATATGACAGGAACTTCGCCGACTGCTCGCGTGTGTAGCCGAGATAATCACTGCCGTAGGTCACAAGCCAGTTTTGCAGCCCGTGCTCCGCGATGCAGTAAAGCCCGGTGATCATCAGCAGATATTTTGCCGCCGGATGCGAAAAAACTGCTTTCAGCGGATTGCCCGTTTTTTTCTGAGAATCCTGTTTTTCTGCCGGTACAACATCCGGAATGTAAAGCCCGAGGAGGAGCAGCAGCAGGCAGCCCGCCGCACCTGCCAGCACAATCAGATTCATATGCTGCCAGGCGGAATATTTCCCGGAGAAGCGCCCGCCGACATTCTGAGAGATGAAAATACCGACGCCCTGTGCAAAATTGAACAGATTGACAAAGAGCGTCGGGCTCAGAAAGAGCAGCGGTGTTGTCAGGTTGACGCTCGTGGAGAGCATCGTCGAGGCGCCGAGGCTGAAGATCATGCCGGCATATATGACAATCACCGATTTTGTGAACGCATATGCCGTCAGCGCTGCCATCCAGAAGCATGACATGACGCAGAGAAATTTCTTCCGCGTCCATTTCCCGATCAGCATGCCGCCGACCGTCAGGAAAATCAGATTGCCGAGATAACTCAGCATGATGATCGCGGAGCCCTGCGCCTGCGAGAGCGCATATGTCTCACGCATGACCGGCAGGAAGACCCCGCGCATTGCATCGCTCATACCGAGCAGCACCATCATCAGAGAGAGATAGATCGCTGCAAGGATGCGGTTTTTTCGATTGTTCGTGCGGTTCTGTTCAGGCATTGAGTATCTCCGGCTCCATCTCCAGCTTGATCCCCTTCTGCGCCATGACGGTATTCTGCACATGGCGGCAGACTGCCATCACATCGGCGAAGGTCGCGCAGCCGCGGTTGACAACAAAGCCCGCATGCTTCGTGCTGACCTGTGCGTCACCGACGCGGTAGCCCTTCAGGCCGCACTCGTCAATCAGGGCAGAAGCATAGCCGACCTTCGGGCGCTTGAATGTGCTTCCGGCGCTCGGACATTCGAGCGGCTGCTTCTCCTGACGGCGGTGCAGAAGCTCGCGCATGCGGCTTTGAATCGCTTCGGGGTCTCCGGCTCTGAGCTGAAACTCCGCCGAGAGGATATGCCACGGGCGATCCATGAAAATGCTGTACCGGTAACGGAAGCCGAGCGCCTCCTTCGGCAGCGTGCGGAGCGTGCCGGTCTCATCGAGACATGTCACAGCGGTCACAACGCCGGAGATTTCGCCGTCATAAGCACCGGCATTCATGAAGACCGCGCCGCCGACGGAGCCCGGGATGCCGTATGCAAATTCAAGCCCTGTGAGCGAGGCACGCAGCGCCGAAAGACAGAGCGTTTTCAAAGGCGTACCGGCGCCGCAGATGAGTTTTTCGCCTTCCATGCGCGGAGCATCCGCCAGCGAACCTGTCAGGCGCAGCACCACGCCGTTGTAGCCCTCATCGGGGACAAGGAGATTGCTCCCCTTTCCGATCAGCCGGTGCGGGATGCCCTCCTGCGAGAGATAGCCGATGATCTTCTGCGCGGCTTCGGTATCCGGCAGCTCGACCATCGCGGCGCAAGGCCCGCCGATCCGGAAGGTTGTATATTGCGCAAGCGGCACATCTGCCGCAAATGCCGCACCGCAGTCTTTGCACAGTGCGGCGAGAGTTCTGAGATCCTGCATGGGAATCTCCTTTCAATCAGAATGCGTCAAAATCCTTGACAGTCTCCGTGCCCTCCATGTCCTCATATCCGAGACGCTGGAGCAGCTCACGGGTCGCGTTGTAACCCATCTTCTTCTGGCGGCTGTTCATTGCGGCGACCTCCATGATGACAGCCGTATTTCTGCCCGGCTTCACAGGGATCGTCATGGACGGCACCTTGACGCCGAGAATGTTGGCATACTGCTCATCAACGCCCATGCGGTCGTAGGTTTTGCTGGAATCCCACGGCTCAAGCTCGATGATCATGTCGATCTCCTGCTGCATTTTGACAGCGCCCATACCGAACAGGCGGCGGACATTGATGATACCGATGCCGCGGAGCTCAAGGAAGTGGCGGATATTTTCAGGGGATGTACCGACAAGCTGTGTGTTGGAGACCTTGCGGATCTCAACGGCATCGTCTGCAACAAGGCGGTGTCCGCGCTTGACCAGCTCGATCGCGCACTCACTCTTTCCGACGCCGCTCTCGCCGGTGATGAAGATGCCCTCGCCGTAGATCTCAATGAGAACGCCGTGGCGCGTGACACGCGGTGCAAGATGGAGATTCAGGAAGGAGAGCAAAGCGGAGGTGAAATGCGAGGTCGATTCCGGCGTGCGGAGCAGCGGCACCTGATACTGCTGTGCGAGCGAAAGCATCTCGGCAAAGCAGGGCAGACCGCGGCTCAGGCAGAGACCCTTGATATGCTGGGCGAAGAGCGCAGTCAGATGCTGCACGCGCTCCTGCTCGTCGATCGTCGAAAGATAGGCAAACTCCATCTTGCCGATGATCTGAAGACGCTCGGGATTGAAATACTCATAAAAGCCCATGAGCTGGAGCCCCGGGCGGGTAATATCATTCTCGCTGATGAGGATGGTCTCCGGGTCACAGGGGACATAGAGCACTTCGAGCTTGAATTCGTCGATGATCTGCTTCAATGTGACGGTAAAGCGCTGCTGTTCGGGCATGATGTTCAGCCTCCTTATTATGGTATGATAGGGGTACACTTTAATATCATACCATAAATCGCATGAAAATGCAAGAGCATAGAAAGAAAACATGGATTTTTGTGCAACATTTTGCTGTTTTTGGTAACATGCGCAGCGATATGGAAAATATGAAACAGCGCTGCGCAGAGGATGCGCAGAATTCTGCGCATGAATACATGTCGGATGCAAAAACTCTTTACAATCCAAATAATTTATGATATGATAGAAGCAGATTATCTGCATACATCACAAAATACAAAAGGATGTGAATTCATATGCTGCATATGATCCTCGGCGGCGCGGGCACGGGAAAATCGACCGCGCTCGGCACGCAGATCCGCGATGCCGCCGCATCCGGCAAAACGGTCTATACCCTCGTGCCGGAGCAGTTTGCGTTTACCTATGACAACCGGCTCTACTCGATGCTCGGCGCCGCACGGTTCAATCAGATCCGCACAGGCAGCTTCCGCAGTCTCACGGCAGAAATTCTCTCTGAGATCGCCGCAGACCCGCGTGATGCCGCAGACGATGTCGTGAAGACGGTCGTGCTGCACCGCATTCTCGGGCGGCTCTCCTCTGCCAATGCCCTGCGCTACTACGGAAAGCAGGCGGAGCGTCCGGCGTTTCTCCCGGAGATGCAGGCACAGCTCACGGAGCTCATGCAGTCGGGCAGCACGCCGGAACAGCTCGCGGATGTCTCAGCTGCGACGGAGGGCGTCCTCTCTGACAAGGTATTCGATATTGCGCGCATCTATGCGGAATATCTCGATGAGCTCAAGGCGCACGGGCTGCGTGACACGCTCTGTGATCTGACAACAGCCGCTGCTGCCGCAGAAGGCACCGGGTATCTGAGGGGATGTGTTGTCTTTCTCGATGAATTTGAATCATTCACCGGCGATGAGTACACGATGCTGGAGGTTCTTCTGCGCGATGCGGAGGAGGTCTGGATCGCGCTGCGCACGGAGAATCCCGATCAGCCCGACTTCTCGCGCTTTGATGCCGTCAATGACACCGCACGCAGACTGCGCCGCATGGCAGCAGCGCTTGCCGTGCCGGTCGTCAGCGATCTCTGCGAGACGCAGTATCGCTATGCAGCGCCCTCGCTTGCGCATCTCAGCCGCCATCTCTACACCGGTGCGCTCCCCGCGTATGAAGACGCATCTGCCGTGACGATCACGGAGGCGCGGGATATGACGCTTGAAGCGGAATACTGCGCCGCACAGATCCGGCAGCTGCTCATGGAGGGCGATGTGCAGAGCGGCGAAATCATGGTCGTGATGCACGATCTGGCAAGCTACGGTGCGCTGCTGGAGGCGGCATTCGAGCGCTATGAGATCCCCTGCTTCATGGATCTCAGACGCAGCGTGCTGCATACGGCAGTCATGAAGCTGCCGCTCTCGCTGCTGGCACTCGCAAAGCGCATCCGCACGGAGGATCTGCTCGTGCTGCTGAAAACACAGCTCTCCCCGCTGCATCCGCAGGAGGCTGCTGCACTGGAAAACTACGCATATACATGGGATATCGAAGGCGAGCAATGGGAGAAGCCCTTTGCGGAGGAGACCGATCCGAACGGCTTTTGCGAGAAGATCCGGCAAAAGCTCATTCCCCCGCTGATCACGCTGCAAAAACGCGCGGAAAAAGCGCAGAACGGCGCAGAACTCTGCGGGGCGCTCTATCGCTGTATCGAGGAAATGGGCATCCCGATGCGTGTCGGCGGGCTGGCGGAGCATATGAAGGATCAGGGCGATGTGACAGGTGCAAGAGCGCTCCACCGTCTCTGGAACCGCTTTACAGAGCTGCTGGACGCGATGCACGAGGCGCTCGAACAGACACCCGTCACGGCGCCGCAGCTTGCCGATCTCCTGACGGCGGTGCTCCGCGCAAACCAGATCCCCGTTCCGCCGCAGACACTGGATGCCGTCACGGTGCAGAGCGCTGCTGCTGCACGCTATGACAGGCCGAAGGTTATATTCGTGCTCGGCGTGAATGAAGGGCATTTCCCTGCGGAGATTGCGGAAACGGGCTTCTTCTCGGAGAATGAGCGCCTCGCACTCAGCGCACAGGGCATTGAGCTCTCCCGCTCCGTGCGCGATCTCTGCGCCGATGAACGCCTGATCGTTTACAAGACACTTTCTGCGCCGTCGCACAGGCTCTATCTCTGCTATGCGCTCGCAGACGAAAGCGGCAAACAGCTGCTCCCCTCTGCGCTGCTGGAGGATGTGCGCACGCTGCTGCCGAAGACCGTCTCACAGCAGGCAGACCGTCTCGGCACTGAATTCTTTGTCTCAACAGTTGCAGCGGCGTATTACAGCTTCGTGCAGGATTATACGGTCACGCCGACCGAGCGCGAAACCGTCCGGACGATGCTCGCTGCGATCCCTTCAGAGAAATCAAGGCTTGAACGCCTGAGACGGCAGTCCGATCCCGGGGCACTGCGCGTCACTGACCGCGGACTCATGCAGAAGCTCACAGGCAGAGAGCTGCGCATGTCGGCGACACATATTGAGAACGCAGTCAAATGCCCGTTCATGGGCTTCTGCGCAAACGGACTGCGGCTCTATGTCCGCGAAAAGAAGAATCTCAACGCGCTCTCTGTCGGCAATCTTGTCCACAGCTGCATGGAGCGGCTGTTCAAGGAGCACACCCGCGATGAATTCCTTGCGATGACGGACGCAGACCTGCGGGCACATGCCGACCGCACGGCAGAGGTTTTTCTGCGCGAGGAGCTGGGCGGTGCCGCAGGAAGACCCCCGCGCTTCCTGATGAACTATCGCCGCATGACAAACCGCATGCTCCGGCTCTTGCAGCACACGCAGGCGGAGCTGCGGCAGTCGGAATTCATGCCCGATCAGTGCGAGCTTGTGATCGGCAGGGTAGAAGGAGAAACAGGCACAGCGCCCTATACCCTCACGCTTTCAAACGGCGTCACGCTCTATCTGCGCGGCAAGATCGACCGCGTCGATGTCTGCGAACAGGACGGGAAGCAATACCTGCGCATTGTGGATTATAAAACGGGGCAGAAGCAGTTTGATCTCGCGGATATCTACTACGGGCTGAATCTGCAAATGCTGCTGTATCTCTTTGCGCTGCTCGACGACAATACCTATTACCCGGATGCGGAACCGGCGGGCGTGCTCTATATGCCGGCGGGTGCGCCGGGCTACGATCACAGCCGCAGTGATCCCGATTCGCTGGCAGATCATATCAACAAATATTTCCGCATGCACGGTACGGTGCTCTGCGACCGCGGGATTCTCACGAAAATGGAGCAGACGCTCGCGGGTGTCTATATTCCCGCAGCGCTTGCAAAGGGCGCAGACCCAGAGGCAGAGGCACTTTCGCTCTCGAAGGATTCCTCTGTGTTCACGCCCGTTCAGCTCAGGAATCTCCGCAGCTATGCCGAGGGACTGGTCGCGGCATGTGCAGAAAGCTATCTGGCGGGCGAGGTCGCACCGCACCCGATGAAAAAGCTCGAACCAAGCAAGAAATTTTACGACAACACCTGCGATTACTGCAAATATCACGGGCTCTGCGGCATTGAGCCGGACGATACGGCACATATGCACCTGCCGATGAAGCAGGAGGAGGCCGCAGCCGAAATGCGCCGCATCATGGACGGCGAACCGCAGGAGAACGATCCCGAAAGCGAGGTGACGGAACATGCCGCAGTGGACTGAAATGCAGGAGGCGGCGATCACGGCGCGGGGCGCGTCACTGGTCGTCAGTGCGGCGGCGGGCAGCGGAAAAACCGCAGTGCTCGTCGAACGCATCATCCGGCTGCTGGAGGATGAGGAAACCGGCTGCAAGGCAGAGAACATGGTCATTGCGACCTTCACGAACGATGCTGCGGCAGAGGTGCGGCAGCGGCTCAGTGTTGCACTGACAAAGCGTGCGGCGGCAGATCCCGGGAATCAGTGGCTCCGCCGGCAGCTCATGCTGCTCCCGAGCATGCAGGTCTCGACAATCCATAGCTTCTGCATCAACCTGCTGCGGGCACAGGCGGCATCCCTGCATATTTCCTCGGGATTCCGTGTGATGGAGCCCGCGGAGGAAGACGCGCTGAAGCAGTCGGTCATGTCGGCAGCGCTCGACGAGGTGAGCCGTGCAGCGGAAGAAGATGCGGAGATCCGCACGGAACAGCAGACGCTGATCGAAGCCTTCTGCACTGCGGATGACGCCCCGCTCGAAGATGTGCTGCTCTCGCTCTATGAGATGACCGTGCTGACGCCCTTCGGCGAAACCCTCCCGGACGAAGCCGCAGAAGCCTGTGAAAACGGCAAAGCGGCAGATGCCGCCGCGGAGGAGATCACCGAACGGCTCATACATGCACGCGGGTATTATGAATATGCACTCGCATGGAATCAGCAGGCCGATCCTGCGATCAAGACCGTGATGACGGCACGCGGCATCCTGCTGGATGAGATCGCGTTCATTGATACGCTCTGTGCGCTCGTGAAGGAGCATCGTTTTTCGGAGGCAGCAGAAAAGCTCCGCACCGTGAAATTCGCAACGCTCCGTCAGGATAAGCAGCCGGACGAAATCAAAAACACCGTCAAGACGCTGCGCGACCGCGCAAAATCCATGCTCACCGATAAAAAACGCGCAGGCGCACTGATCCACTGGGCAGAGGCACTGCAATTCGCAGACGAAGATCTCAGGCGCCATGCAGTCATTCTGCGGATCTGCGGAAAATACATCCGGCGGTTCACGGAGCTGCTCGACATCGAAAAGCAGACGCGCAATGCCCTCAGCTTTTCCGATGCGCTCGTGCTGGCGCTCAGACTGCTCGCGGAGAAACAGCCCGACGGCAGCATCGTCAAAACGCCGCTCGCGGAAACCCTCTCGCAGCAGTACACCTGCCTGATGATCGACGAATTCCAGGATGCGGATAACCTCAAGGAAATGATCTTCCGCATGCTCTCCCGCGGCGGCACAGAGGAACAGTACGGCGATGACCTCTTTGTGGTCGGCGACAGCAAGCAGTGCATCTATCGCTTTCTGAACGCAAATCCCGGCAATTTCTACCGTGCGATGCAGGAAGGAGCCGCATATCGGTCCCCTGCCCTCACGGAAAATACCCGCATCGACCTCAACTGCAATTTCCGCAGCGGCGCAGAGGTCATTGCATTCATCAACCATGTGTTCACGCAGCTCATGACAGAGCGGGTCGGCGAGGTGAAATATGACGATTCGCAGAAGCTCGTACAGGGCGCGGAATACCCGAAGATCGAGGGCGGCAGACCCGTCGAACTGACGGTGCTCCCGGAGGACGGCGATGAACCCGCTGCGGTTGCAGCCCGCATCGCATGGCACCTCGAACACCGCACGCCTGTCAAGGCGAAGGACGGCAGCATGGTGCCGTGTGCGCCGAAGGATTTTCTGCTGCTGCTCCGCACCTCGACGCATATGAAAGAATATGCCGATGCGCTCAAGAAGCTCGGCATTCCCGTCAGCGCGATCGGCGATGACAACTGCCTGAACGCACCTGAGATCACGCTGCTGCTGGAGCTGCTCCGCGCAATCGACAATCCCCTGCTGGAGGTCTCCGTCGCTTCTGCTATGCTCTCGCCGATGTTCGGCTTCTCGCTCGATGATGTCACTGCCGTGCGCGTTTACGACAGAAGCGCTTCGCTGTTCCGTGCGATGCAGAAGCTCTGCGCAGACGAAAATTCTGAGAATACCCTGCGTGAAAAATGTGCGGCATTTCTCAGCTTCATGGAGGAGATGCGGCTCTGCTCCGCAATGGACACTCCCGAACAGCTCATCCGGCGCATCTACCGTGAAACCGATTTTCTCGGCATGATGCAGATGCGTGACAGCGGCGGGCAGAAGAAGGCGAATCTCCGTGCGCTGGTCAGCTATGCACACAGCTACGAGGAAAATGTCGGCGGCGGACTCTCTGCGCTGCTCCGCTCACTCGACAATGTGATCGAACGGAAAGGCAAGCTCGCCGGCGGCAGCATCCCGGCGGCATCAGTCAACGCAGTCTCGCTGAAGACGATCCACGGCTCAAAGGGGCTGGAAGCGCCGTTTGTCATTGTCGCGGGGCTCAACACCCGTTTCTCCGCAAAGGAGGAGGCAAAGATCTGCCGCCGTCATGCAGATGTCGGCATCGGCTTCCGGCTCTATGATTCCGCGTCGCTCTCGCAGTCAAAAACGCTCCCGTGGATGACGATTGCCGCACGCTCCAAGCGCGAGGCACTGAGCGAGGAGATGCGCCTGCTCTATGTTGCCCTGACACGCGCAAGAGAGCATCTGATCCTGCCGCTTGTCACAGACAGCACAATGCTGAAAAATGCGAAGGAATTTGCATTTGAGCAGTCGATCTTCGGCGGGCAGACCGATCTCCTGACCTCAGCCGCAGGGCGCATGTCCGACTGGATCCTGATGGCGCTGATCCGGAATCCTTCCTGCGAGGCGCTGCGGCGCATCTTTGAGGCGGAAACTGACAGCGACCCGAAGCAGCCGTTCCTGCCGCTCTGTATCCAAGCGGCAGAAACAGAGGAAGCAGAGACAGACAGCGATGAGAACACAGACACAGCGGAAGAAACTGCTGCACCTGCTGCCGATCCCGCGCTGCTTGAAACCTTGCAGGCGGCATGCAGCTGGCAGTATCAGAACCCGCTCTCGGGGCTCACGGCGAAATACGGCGTCTCGGAGCTCTCGCATCATGAGGATTTCTCGGCGCCGCTCCGCAGACCGCTTTTTGTACGCGAACGGCGCGGGCTCTCCGGCGCTGAACGCGGCACAGCGGTACATACCTTCCTGCAATATGCCGATTTCGGAAAGGCGCAGGCGGATCTTTCCGCTGAAACCACACGGCTCAAAGCTGCCGGACGGCTCACGGAAAAGCAGGCGGATGCCGTGCTCCGCAGCAAGATCGGCGACTTCTTCCGCGATCCTATCATGGCGCGGATACGCTCAGCAAAGCAGGTCTGGCGCGAGCAGAAATTCACCGTGCGGCTCAGCGACCTTGATCTCACAGGCGATCTCGCCGAGCTCGGCGCACAGTATGCGGGAACAGAAGGCATGCTCATCGGCATCATGGACCTTGTCTTTGCGGAGGACGACGGCATCGTGCTTGTCGATTACAAGACCGACGGCGTACAGAGCGGTGCAGAGCTGCTTGACCGCTACACCGAACAGATCCGTCTCTACGCCGAAGCGCTCAGACTGCTGCACGGCAAGCCCGTCAAGGAATGTTGTCTCTATTCCGTTCAGCTCAGCAAGACCGTCCCTGTCATTTTATAACACACAGCGAAAAAGGAGGTAACTGTCATGGCATCCACGATCGAAGAACTCAAAGAAGCAGTCGCCGGTGCAAAGAAGATCGTATTCTTCGGCGGCGCAGGCGTCTCCACCGAAAGCGGCATCCCCGATTTCCGCAGCGTGGACGGGCTCTACAATCAGAAGTATGACTACCCGCCCGAGACGATTCTCAGCCACACATTTTTCATGCGGCACACGGAGGAATTCTACAAATTCTACCGCGACAAGATGCTCAGCACCGACGCTGAACCGAATGCCGCACACTTAAAGCTCGCAGAGTGGGAGCGCGCCGGCAAGCTCAATGCGGTTATCACGCAGAATATCGACGGGCTGCACCAGAAGGCGGGCAGCCGGCATGTGCTTGAGCTGCACGGCTCTGTCCTGCGCAATTTCTGCATGAAATGCGGCAAGGCATATGACCTCTCTGTCGTCACAGGGAGCGAAGGCGTGCCGAAATGCCCGGAATGCGGCGGAACGGTCAAGCCGGATGTTGTGCTCTATGAGGAATCCCTCGACAGCGATGTACTGACGGAATCCGTACGGTGCATCCGTGAAGCCGACCTCATGATCATCGGCGGCACCTCGCTTGCGGTCTATCCGGCGGCGGGGCTCATCGACTATTTCGATCACGCGCGCGGTGTGCTGGCACTCGTCAACCGCGATGCGACCCCGCGTGACAGGCAGGCAGATATTGTCATTCACGATTCGATCGGAAAGGTCTTTGCGGCGCTGTAACGCAAAGCACAATGCGCAAAGCCCCGGTTCACTGTGAACCGGGGCTTTGCGATTATCCCTTCATGAGATCCTTGCCTGCATTCCATGCCTGACCGACCTTCTCACCGACGGCAAAATAGCCGGAGCGGTACTGATCGAAGATCAGGGCGTTGACCTCCTCGGGCAGGATCTTGTTCTTATCGCCGATGACGCGCTCCTCCGCGCTCACATTGACAATCCTGCCGACGATCGCGTGCATGTGCTTTGTCTCAATCTCCTCCGCGAATTCGCATTCCAGTGCAACCGGGAATTCCGTAATCACCGGTGCATTGACAAATGCGCTTTTTACGGCATGACAGCCGGAGCGCTCAAACTTATCCGGCATCTTGTTGCCGGTTGCGATGCCGAAGAAATCAGCAGGAGCCATATTCGACACATCCGCGATATTCACCGTAAATGCGCGGGTTTCCATGATATTCTTCGTTGTCTTGTGATCCGCGTCAATGAACAGCGCGATCTTGTCCATCGCACAGATCTGCGCCCATGCAGCATTCATCGCACAAATGCTGCCGTCGGCGCCGTATGCCGCGACAATCACGACCGGCATCGGGAACAGTGCAGGCTGTACGCCCAGATTCTTTCTCATAACAGTTACCTCCGTTTTCTTTTTATTACACCGCTGGCAGTCACCTGCCGCACGGGTCAATCCACCACGCTGAACGGCATGACGGTCGTTTCACCGCCGTCGGTCAGATCAATATGATAATTGCCGCTGTTGGTCTTGCCGCCGATTTTCCATGTCCACTCTGTATAACCGCTGCTGTCCGTCAGATGCGGCTCAAGCCCTTTCGCGGTGGAGGGCCCTGAGGAATAGTACACCTCTATGTTGTATACTGTGTTCGGCTGCCCGATCATGCAGAGCGTGACCACTTCATTCCGCCGTACAGCAAAGGGATAAGGCGCAATCAGCAGAGAACCGATCTCCGTATACAGCGGCGGGAGCGTAATCTCCGCCGCGGAAGACGATGCCGTGCTGACCGTTGTAACCGCTGCTGCGGTCGTGACCGAAGCAGAAGTTGCAGCCGTCACCGGGGGATCAAAGCCTGCACGCTCCGCTTCCGAGAGCACGGCGCGGAGATCCGTCATGCAGAGCAGGCCGTCTGTGTCATAATCTGCATTCCGGCGCGCCTCCGCAGTGAGCTGCAAGGACGGATCCTCTGCCATCAGGCGGCCCATGAGCACCGCATCGGCAACCGTGATTTCGTCATCACAGTTCAGGTCGCCCGGAATTGCAGCAGCACCGCCCGCAGGCATTGCAGCGAGCAGCACACATGCCGTCACAGCGGCGGACACGGCAGCAGTCAGACGCTTCAGCATATGCATTCCCCCTCAGCCGGCAGTCACCTTTTTCTTCGGAAGATCCAGCACCTTCAGCAGTGCGTTCAGAATCTCGTCATCTGTCATCGTGTGCACCGCTTCGATCAGCTCGATTCCCATATCGGCAGCTCTTTGCAGCAGCGGTCCGCGGGAATTCCCGACCGCATGCTGCATGTCGGTCGTGATCAGCACCTTCTTGCAGTATCCTTTGCCGAAGCGCTCTCCGACCGAATAGAGCTTATAGAGCTCCTCAGAGTCAAAAAAGCCGTTCTTGCAGGAGATGAAGTACGGCATGAGCCCGCAGGTTGCCATGACATCGACCTCATTGATTGTGTCAATGACGGAGCTGGGATCATCGGGATCATAGCAATATTTCGTACCGGTGCCGAGATCGTCATCACCGTCCCAGTCGATTGTCACGCTCGTCAGGCAGTCGCCGCCGCGCTCCTTGAAAAGCTGCTGGCAGAGCATGTAGATCTTCAGCTCCAACATGAGACCGCCGACGGTCAGGCAGAGCCGCACCATGTCGCTCTTGAAGATGATGATATCCTCATCGCTGCCGTCAGCGCCGGGGATATATTCCAGCAGATCCTCGCTGATGAACGCATACAGATACGCCAGAAACCGCGGCGCATCGTGATCTGGCAGGAAAAGGTCATTGAAATAGGACTTGCTGAACCGAATCACATTCGGATCCTCAAGACTGATCGCACCGGCACAGAGCTCGCCGAGCGATTTCGTCACATAGTTCCAGTCCGCGGGCGGCGAATCGGAAGCATAAGAGGATACACCGCAGCAGCAGATTTCCCACATCGAATTGAAATAGCTGAAAAATGCGAAATCCCACTGATAGCCCTCCGGGAGATGGTCACTGCCGTTGCAGGAAACGACGGAAGCGCCGTGCAGCAGCAGGTTTTCGCGCACGGTATTTGCGCAGGTAATATCGAGCTTGTCCTCGGTATCGCGCAGAACCGAATAAGAGCGGACGCAGCGCAGCCTGCCGCTGATCTGGCAGAGCTCCGTCTCAGGATGGCGCTGACAGAGAATTCCAAGTCCGATCAGGATGAGATCCTCTCCGCCGGTCACCTCCACATGGAAACGGCAGTCGTCGTTGGTCTCATAGATCTGCTCCAGCTTCTCTACAATATCCCGGAGGCTGTCTCTGCGCACCTGCACATATTCAATCTCCAGCGGGTCGATGCCCTTTTCGCGGTAATAATTCCGCAGCACAGGAAGGCGCAGGCTGAAAAACTGCGCTTCATTGTCGCCGCCGACATAGATCACCTTATCCGGGTGAAAGCACAGTGCGCCGACGATATTGTTGATCGGCTTCTCGTCAAACAGCTCGACGATCGTCATAGGATTCACCTGCCTGTCTCCGCGCACCTCACAGAGTATTCAGAGGAAACGCATAAAATCTTCTTATATTGTACCACTTTTTCATTGCATATGTCAAGAGGGGCCAGATCAAATCGCATCCGGACAAAAAAAAGGACAATGCAGCCGGTGCCCCGGTCGCATTGTCCTTCTTTTTATTTCAGCACATGCACTGCTTCATCCAGCACATCCTGCCGTACCTTCTTTTTCAGCAGATCCCAGTTGGGTCTTCTGTCATCCAGATTGTGCGCGTCACTGCCGAACAGATACGGGTATCCGTCACGGATCAGCGACTTGACAAATTTCTTCTCCTTGTGATTGCCAAACGCTTCATTATTGATCTGAAACACTGCATCTGTCCGCAGGACCTCATCCATTTCATCGCGACTGTAATCATCCAGATAGCGGTGGATATGCGCAATGATCGGCGTGAGGCCGTATTCGCATGCAATCTCATTGATCTCCTCAAGCTGCCAGTGTGAGAAGGAACCGTATGGAAGCTCCAGCAGAATATAATCGGTGTCGCCGAGACGAAGCTGCTCAATGCCCTTCATCTGACTGATTCCGTGCTCGATTGCAACCTCTGCGCCCAATCGGATGGAGGCATTGGAGGCGTCTGCATCGGCCAGCTTCTGAAAAGCTGCCTGCCGCTTTGCGAGGTAGCTCGCGATGTCCTTCTCCCGGTGCGCATAAAAATGCGGTGTGGCGAAAATCTCATTCACGCCCTGCGCACGCATCATCCCGATCATTTTCAGGGACATTTCCACACTGCGCGAACCGTCGTCGATCTGCGGCAGAATATGACAGTGGTGCTCAGTCAGCATCGGCTTTCTCCTTCTCGGAAGCATGATGTCTGTATCCGTAGCCGCCGTAGCCGTAATCCTGATACTTATACCGGTACTTGTAATTGTAGTAAGAGGAGCCGCGGTTGGTATGCACATCATTCATGACAAAGCCGAGCAGATTTGCCTGCGCAAGCTCGAGCTGCTTCATGCAGAGAGAGAGATCCTCATAGGTCGTTTCTGCGTAGCGGAGGACAAGCAGGATGCCGCTGATGGCGTCCTTCATGACCATCGCATCACTGACGACATTGACAGGCGGTGTGTCGATAATCACATAGTCATAGCTTTCGGAGAAGCGGTCGAGCAGCTTGCGGAAGGAATCGGAGGCAAGCAGCTCCGAGGGGTTCGGCGGCAGCGGACCGGAGGGCAGCACATCCAGATTCTTGATTACATTGTTCTTCACGGATTTTTCGATCGTGGACTTGCGGATGATCAGCGTGGAGAGACCCTCTGCATTCTTAAGCTTGAAGGTCTTATGCTGCACCGGCTTTCTCATATCGCCGTCGATCAGAAGCACATGGGCATCTGTCTGTGCGAGGGCGATTGCGAGGTTCGCCGCGGAGGTCGATTTGCCTTCGCCGGGGTTCGGGCTGGAGACTGCAATCACCTTGCGCTCGGCGTCTGCGATTGTAAAGAGGATATTCGTGCGGATCGACTTATAGCTTTCGACAACATTGAACGGCACATCTGCATCGGTCAGCAGACCTCTTGCTTCCATAATCTGACTGCCTTTTTTCCGCTTCCGCTTCTTCTTTTTGCCGTCTCCGAACTGCTGGATCTCGCCGATGATCGCCTTCTGATACTTCTTGCTGACGACATCGGGCTCCTTGATCGTATTGTCGAAGAAGTCGAACACGAAGATGAGCAATGCGATGAGCAGGAAGCCTGCCATCAGGCCGATCGCGGTATTCTTCATGATATTCGGAGCGACGGGATTGGTGTAGACCTTCGCCTTGTCAATCGTATTGATCGAACCGACGCCGACTGCCTCCTGCACATAAGCCGGAGCGACCTGCGTCAGGTCGTTGCAGAGGTCGGCGGCAAGCTGTGCGTTTTCGGTGGTCGCCGTGATCTTGACCGCAGAGGTATCGGTCACGGAGCTGATCGTGAAGCACTTGCGGATCGCAGCGGGAGAGATCTTCCCCTCGCCGTTCAGTTCAAAATAACCGCCGATGTCGCCGCTGCCGTACTGCTCGGTCAGAAGATCGCCGACGGCATTCATCACGGCGTCATCCTTGAGCACCTCGATATAGGTATTGACAAGCTGCTTGGAATTGCTGATGTTGTTCACATTGTTTGCGTTTTCCGAGATGCCGGTGTAGCTCTGCACATACATTGTGATGTGCGAGGAATATTGCAGCGGAAGCACGAACTTCGAGATGCAGAACGCAGCCGCTCCGCCGCAGAGTGTCACAAAGATGATCAGAAACAGATGGTTTAAGAGGAGCCCCAGAAGCTCCCGGATCGAATAAGTGTTTTCGTTTTCCATACCGATGTCATTTTCCTTTCATTCAGCTTGCCTGCACTGCCGCAAGTGCTTTTCTGTTGAATTCTTCCGGCGTCACGAATGTCGGGACAATTCTGTGCAGTGCTTCGACTGCTGCCTGCTCGTTGTTTTCCTGCGCAGCATCCCGCAGTCTTCGCAGCTCGTCGATAAATGCCTGCGGTTCAATGTCGATCTGCCTGCCGATAAAGATGAGCTTGTTCTTTGTCTTCTGGAGTCCCTCCTCATCCATCAGGAGCTCCTCCTTGATCTTTTCGCCCGGACGCAGCCCGGTAAACACAATCTTGACATCCTTATAGGGTGTCTTGCCGTACATGCGGATCAGGTTTTCCGCAAGCGCAACGATGCGGACAGGCTTGCCCATATCGAGCACGAAGATCTCGCCGCCCTTTGCAATCGCCGCAGCCTCCATCACCAGGCTCACCGCCTCCGGGATCGTCATGAAATAGCGGATGATGTCAGGATGCGTGACGGTCACAGGCTTGCCCTCTTCGATCTGCCGCTTGAATTTCGGAATGACGGAACCGTTTGAGCCGAGCACATTGCCGAAGCGCGTGGTGACAAAGTCGGTGCCGCCCTTCGATTTATCCTGCGCAAGATACTGCACGATCATCTCACAGCAGCGCTTGGAGGCACCCATCACGTTCGTCGGGTTCACAGCCTTGTCCGTCGAAATCATGACGAACTTTTTGACATTGTGATACTGCGCAAGCGTTGCGGTGTTGAAGGTGCCGATCACATTGTTCTTGATCGCCTCCATCGGGCTCTCCTCCATCAGCGGCACATGCTTGTGAGCTGCCGCATGGAAGACAATATCGGGCTTGAATTCGCTGAAGAGCTGATTCATGCGGAAGTAATCGCGGACAGATGCGATGCGGACGACCAGATCCAGACTGTCGCCGTAATCCATTATCAGCTCCTGCTGAATGTCATAGGCGTAATTCTCGCAGATGTCGATAATAATGATCTGCTGCGGATCATATTTTGCGATCTGCCGCACGAGCTCCGAGCCGATGGATCCGCCGCCGCCTGTCACCATGCAGACCTTGCCGCGGATGAATGCACGGATATCCTCATTGTCAAAGCGGATGGGATCACGCCCAAGCAAATCCTCGACCTTGATATCGCGCACCTGCCCGAGCAGAGAGGTGTGTGTCTCATCGAAAATCAGATTGCCGAGGAACGGGATCACCTTGATCGGGAGACCCGTCTTCGAGCAGACATCGAGGATACGTCTGCGCTCATCCTCCAGACAGGACGGAATGCAGAAGATGATCTGCTGAATCTCCATTTCACTGACGAATTTTTCAATTTCATTGGTCGAGCCGACGATCTGCACATTCTCGACCTTCTCGCCGATCTTATCGCGGTTATCGTCAATGATGCACACCGGCTCATAGTTTGCCGCGGACTTGTCCTCCGCGTAGGGAGAATTCTGTGCATTGCGGATCTCCCTGATCAGCATTTTGCATGCTCTGCCGCCGCCGATAATCATTGTGCGCTGATATGCCGCATCATTCTTTCCGACATTCACAAGCTCGATGAAGGTCGTCTTGAACGCAAAGCGGAAGAGACAGATGCCAATGATCGCAATGACTGCTTGCAGCAAGGCGAAGCGCAGTGCCGTTTCACCCTTCACGATGTAAACCGCGATCACGGTCGTTGAAAGGCCGATTACGATGCCGTTGACGCAGGAGAGATAATCCCTGCGGTTAAAATAGCGCCACAGCTTGCTGTAAGCGCCACTGATATACAGACCGCCGACGCAGGTCAGCACGGAAAGCGTCACGCTGATCAGCAGCATATGGGTTGTGATGCCGCCCTCCAGCAGATTGATCGCCGTGGCGGCAATCAGTGCAGAAACCGCAACGATGAAGGCATCTGCCAGAGCAAGCAGCACCTTCCGGAAACGGAATTTTGACAGAATCGACTTCAAATCAAGTGCCCCCTTCAAGAAACAAGCCGAAACCCTTTCCCCGATCG